>JAEHJW020008805.1_pt1 | contig 35777 bp, 56 predicted proteins | sample 9271431 | NCBI WGS metagenome assembly JAEHJW02 | reverse complement strand
TTAAAAATTTACATAGCTACTGAAAGCATCTGTTGCTTCTTTAGTAACTTCATCAGAAATATGAGTGTAAGTATCCATAGTTATTTGTAAAGAAGAATGTCCTAAGCGTTCTTGGATTATTTTAGACCTAACATTATCTGATTCGAATAATAATGTTGCGTGGGTATGCCGAAAACCATGACAACCAATAGAATGTAAGTTAGCTTTTTCTGCCAATCTTTTAGAACGTTGGTAAATGTCTTGACTTCGGAACATGGTACCATCAATTTTTGTAAAAATGAGTTGTGTTTTAAACCCACCTTTTTTCATTAAAGCTTCACGCTGTCTAAGTTTCCATTTTTTTAAGATATAAGCAGTCTTGTTATCAAAAGAAATTTTACGAATAGAATTGGAAGTTTTAGGATCGTTTATAGTCAATCCATTTGTACTGATAGCAGTAGTTTTATTTATATTAACTACCTGCTTTTTTAAATCAATATCATTCCAATTCAATGCTAAAGCTTCACCAACACGTATACCAGTAAAAGAAAGTAAGCGAAAAATAGCACAGTCTAAGTCAGCATAGTATTTTAGAACTAAACTTTCTTCTTTGGCTTGATTGGCAATGCTATCAGCTGTATTTAAGAAATGTTCCAGTTCGTCTTTTGTATAGAACTTTCTTTTTGTATTCTTTTCTATTTTCTTTAGCGAACTAGGCTTAGTTATTTTCTTAAATGGGTTTGAATCTATTATTTCTAAACCAACGGCATAGTCACAAACACGAGAAGCATAACTCAAAAGTACTTTTCCCATTTCATTCTTTTTATACCATTCATTAACAGATTTTTGCACGATCTTGACTGTTAAACGCTCAAGTCGCATTTTCCCAAATGTGGGTAAAATGTGTTTTTTCATACGTCGTTCAGTAGCTATGAATGTGGATTCCCTAACTGTTTTTTTGTATTCGTCCAACCACATATAATAAACTTCTTCAAAAGTGGTTAAACGAGTATGCTCGTTAGCTAGATTTCCATTATCAAAATCTAATTTTTTTTGATTAAGCTTGAGCTGTGCTTCTTTTTTTGTATTACAGTTTCTGATAGTGACATTAATTTGTTTTCCAGTTAAATAATCTACGCCTAAATAGGCAGTTACTTTCCAGTATTTTTTTCCTTTTTTTGTATATTGTTTAAAAGTTGCCATTGTTTATCCTTTCCACTTGGGCAAGCGAATAGAAGGAATGACAAATTTCTAGCACCTCCTTATTAAATTTTAAAGCCCCTAGCATGAATCGAACACGCTTAGACTCGCCAGAGAGGGGGATTTATAGAAGAAATTATGTTATAATTGGCCTAGGTAAAACTAATCCAATTTGAAGGGGTACGTAAATATATGTTAGAGCAAAAAGATATATTAGATATAATATTGAAATTAGTAGGAACATCAGTACCAGGATATGTTGCATATTTGACCTTATACAAATTAAACATGATTTCTATAAATCGTCAGCGTTCAGACGAAAATAAAGTAATATTGGCAATTTTGTCAGGAATTAATTGTTTCCTAGGTTTATCTATACTACAAATATTTGAAAGTAATCAAATATTAGGAAATCCAATTATTGTTAGCATATTGATTTTAATCATATCTGTGTTGATATATCCCAAAGTGTTTCCTCTAACAAGTGAATATTATCAAAAGTATATAAATAAATTTAGAAGGAAACAAGAGTTTGGAGAGGTAAGACAGCTATCAAGATATAAACAAGTTTTTGATAAAAGTGGAAAACTACGTATAGCAATTTTTGATTTTAATGGAACCTGTATAATTAATGGTAGAGTTGCTTCAATGCCAGAAGATATTGAATTTGATTATTTTGACATAGTTTTTACATCAATTATAGAAAATCCTAGTGATTGGTCTGAAGCAGAAATAATTGATTTGTACAAAGAAAATGAAAAAAATGGAGCAGGTACTTATTCAGTCTACATAGATATAGAGAAAAAGATTAAGATACATGTCTTTCATCAATTAGCTTAAGTTATTTTTTCTTAAATAAATCATCTCCTGTAGTTTCATGAGTTTCAAATTTTAGCGAGTTTCTATATTCAGTGTTATTTGAATGTTTTAATATTTCATCGCTACTTGGATACTTTTTACTAGGTGCTGGTTCTCTGCGTGGGTGCGTACTTGATTTGTCATAATTTGGTTTTTTTGTTGTCATTTCAATCAATCCTCATTTCTGTTATAATATGCTTGTCAGTAAATCTCTAAATGAGGTTTAAGTCCGTGTTCCCAGCACGGACTTTTTTATTTCAAATAAACTTCTTGTCCCATTTTTAAGTTGTAATGAGCTATAACATTTGAGTAATTGTATTGTCCTTCATATTTTTCGATTAAGCTTCTAAACATATATTGTTCTGCTTCGGATTCCATCTTAGAACGAAAAACAGGAATTTTATACAATGTCATTATATCCACATGGTCTTTTACATGCTTTAACTCGTGATATATTGCTTCTTCTTGTTCTGATGGTGTTAAATTTTGATTTACAAATATGATACCGTAGGTAGGGTCGAAACATGCGCGTTTGTTCAAAGTAGTAAAAACTAACTCCACATTATATTCTTCTACCAACTCTTTGATACTTTTCATATAAGCACAACCTTTGACTTATTTCCCGAATCTACCCTTTAAATATGCACGAATAACTTCTCTGTCATGATCATCAAGTGGTTCACCGTCAAAACTCATGACGTTATCCAGTACATCATCTAAATCATCAGAATTTTTTTCATCAGTTGCTTTAGTATTATCAGTTCTTCCCAATAGATAATCTACCGATACATTGAAGTAGTCCGCAACTTTTTGTAGGCCTTCTGAGTTTGGAGAAACTTTTTTCCACTTGCTAAAATATCCATTTGAGTAACCTAGAGTAATTTCTAATTGTCGAATAGACATTTTCTTCCTTTTTGTCAACTCTTTTATTATTTCATAAGTATTCATTGATTTGCCAACCTTTCTGAATGCTTACAAAAAAAGCTTAGAAAAAAACTCTATTTAGTGTTGACAAAATAGAGTTAAAGCTCTATACTTTATCTCGTAAACAAGTTAATCAACTAAAAAGACAACAAAAAAACAATATTGATAAATAAACGCTAACCGCCAAGAAAGCTATAAATCAATGTTTTTGATGTCTTATTTAATTACGGTTTGATTATAGAATAAAACTCTATTTGTGTCAACTGAATTTAGAAAATAGTTGATTAATTTGTTTACTAATTTAGAGAAAGGAGAAAAAACATGGCAAATATTCAAGAAACACGTCAAAAAATCTTGAATCACTTTGAGAAAAATCAATGGGAGATTCCTGATGTAGCAAGTGCTTTAGGAATTACAGAACAATATCTACGTAAAATCCTAAACGATCCAGAAAAACATCTGAAACAAATGACCGATATTATTGCTTATTACAAAATCAGATAGGAGGAATAAAAAATGGAAAAGAAAGCAACTCTAATCATCGAAGAAGGAAATGAAACTTCATGTGAAGAAATTCCTGTGAGTAAGTTGTTGACTAAGATTTCACAAGAAATTGATCAAAAATGTACACGGATTGAAATTAAAAAAGGAGTAAGTAATGAATGCGCAAATGTTGATGAAGGTCAAAAAGAAAATGAAGTTGAACAACTAAAAAAATATATAAAAAAATTCGACCTTACTTACAGTCAAGCGATGATATTACTTACTGAAGTAAAAGCCGAATTTCATAGCGAAATGATGTCTAATAAATTAAGTTAATTCATCATCAGGAAAATCGCCGTTCAATTGTTGCAAAGCTTCCTCGTAATATGAAGCGAATGCGGCTGCTGTAGCGCTAGCTCCTGGATCAAAGTAATCTGGATGATTCATTTCAGCAATGATATATGCTTGAGCAACTGCTATAGCCATTTCATGTTCACGTTTTGAAATCAAAAACATTACCACCTTATCAATTATTTCAGTGGACCACTCACTGATAAGGAAATTATATCAAAAAAAGAAAGTGTCGTAGACGTTCAGAAGAGCAAGTTCGGAATATCAAAAAAATATTAGATATTAGATAGGAGGTGTAGGTAAAAGTGGAAGAAGCGATTATCAAAGTTGACTTACAAAACCTAATGAAGTTGATCAAACAAGCTGAGGAGCAAGCTGACCAACTTCAAAAAACTTTAGATGAGATAAATAAAACTAAAATCCTAATTTCTTAGCTGCCCATTCTGACCCAGCGGCAGACTTCATATCTTCCCACGAATCGAAGTTTGTGTTTGAGCTAATGAATTTATCTAATTTATTGTCATCTATTGATTCCATATCAGAGAAATCAAATCCGGATTTTTCAATAAACTCATCAATATTAGAGAATTTAGTATTTTCAATCATAAATTCTTTAGTGAATAGTTCATCGAATGGTACAGAATGTTCGCCATCTAAAGACTCGGCATTTTTAGCAAATTGATTTAGCTCATGTTGTAATTCGTCAAATCCATTTAATTCGAATTTCATAATATTTCACCTCGCTTTCAAATTCATTTTACCAAGAGGTGAATTGTAAAACAATCAGTATAGGAGGTGATAGTAATGGAAGTGATTTTAACTCCAGAAAATGAAGCTTCTCTAAGAGATTTTGTACACGGAATTATTGTTGATGAAATAGAAAAAGCACGAAGAGATACCGCAGTTGATAAGCGAGTCTTAAATCAAACAGAGATTGCAAAATATTTCAATGTATCCACAACAACAATAAGGGAATGGGAGAAGCTAGGTCTTCCACATGGATCAGTAAGTAAGCAAGGGAAGTTCTACGACAAAGAAGAGTGTCGCAGATGGCTTCTATCACAAAAAAGATAAATCTTGGGCAAGCGAAATTTAGGGAGGAAATAATATGAAAAAAATATATCACTTAAGACGTATAGCGGCATTGCTAATCGTTTTTGGCTTGGGGCTTTTAGTAGGTGGCAATATTGGTCCATTAATCCAAAACATATATATAGCAGCTTTTATCATTTGGTTGCTCTACTACGATTTAGCGTTAGAAGATCGAGAAATAAAAAAACAAAAATAAAGACCCACTTCGACGGCCATCAAAGTAGGTCAATTACAAATATCAAATTCAAGGAGAGTGTACCACATGAATAAAGAAATTGAAAGAATGATTATTGAACTTGAAAAAGAATGTAAGGCACAGAATGTTGAACTTCTTCTATGTGCTACAAATTTTGAAACAGGCCAAGGAAGTACTGCGTTTTGTGGTTCAGTTATCGGGTTAGCTATACTCTTGCAAAAACTTGTAGGTGATCTAAAAGAGCAATTAAGTATAAGCGAATCTTGTGATTGTCCAGAATGCGTAGCAGAAAGAGCCGAAGATGCTGCAAATGAAAAATCTATGGATGAACTACTAACTGCATTTTTACGAGGTGAACTGCAATGATTGAAGTAAGAGGTTTAAGTGATGATGTTTACGAATTAATGTTAGCGAATGCTCAAAATAGAATTGTTAAATCAATTCGAACTGCAGCAGCGAATGGTAATACAAGTTGCGTAGTGAATAGTAAAGGTCTTACATCAACGTTTTTATCTCAATTAGAAACAGAAGGATTTGATCACGTTGAACTTGAAGAAAACAAAACGAAAATATTCTGGGAGTGGTGAAAATGCCTGAATTTGATTCATTAGGAGCTAGACAAGAGCCACCAGAAGAAAAAGAAGTATTAGAACCAACGTGGGAATATGACGAAGAAGAGGAGAATCAATGATGGGGGAAATTATTTTACAAAAAGACGTTACTGATGCAGTTTCTAACAGAATTAAAGGTTTAGAGCAGGATGGGTTACAATTGCCAGCTAATTACAATGCATCGAATGCTCTAAAATCAGCATGGTTTGCAATTCAAAAAGTACAAGATCGAAATAAAAGACCTGCTTTAGAAGTTGTTACAAAAGAATCTGTTGCTAACACTTTATTAGATATGGTTGTTCAAGGCCTAAGTCCAGCAAAAACCCAATGTTATTTTGTTGTTTATGGAAAAGAGTTACAAATGCAACGATCATATTTTGGAACACAAGCCGTTTTGAAACGTTTATCAAATGTTAAAGATATTTGGGCGGAAGTTGTTCACAAAGGTGATGTGTTTAGGATTGGCAGTGAAAAAGGCAGAACAGTCGTTAAAGAATTTGAGCCAGACTTCGCAAATCAAGACAATGAAATTATTGGTGCTTTTGCAGTAATTGAAAAAAACGATGGCGAACGTGTTTATACCGTTATGACAAAAAAAGAAATTGACAAATCTTGGAGCAAAGCGAAAACAAAAAATGTTCAAAATGATTTTCCGGGAGAAATGGCTAAACGTACAGTAATCAATCGAGCCGCTAAAACATTTATCAATACAAGCGATGATAGTGATTTACTGACAGATGCGATTAATAGAACAACAGAATACGAATATGATGAAAACAGACGTAAGGAAGCAGAACCAGTTGCAGATACAGCAATAGCACTTGAAGAAAAATTATTTGCCAACAATAAAAAAGTTAGTGAGCAAGAAAACGATATTGAACAAGCAAAACCAATTGAAAAAGAAGATTTAACGAAAACGGCTGAACAAATTTTAGAAGAACCAGTTCAGGAAACTTTAGATGTGATGGCTGGTTATGAAACCAATCAGAAAGAGAGTGAAGCTGATGTCTCAACGATTGAAGAAGACGATTATCCTTTCTGATGAAAATTATTATTCACAAGAAGCGGACCTAGCTTATATGTCTGTCTCTCAATATAAAAAATTTCTTGAATGTGAAGCTGCAGCTCTTGCCAAGTTAAAAGGTGAATGGACACCAGATAGTGACCCGAAAGCATTGCTAGTTGGTAATTATGTTCATTCTTACTTTGAATCACCAGAAATTCATGAAGCATTTAAAGAAGAAAACAAAAGTAAGATGTTTTCTTCAAGAAAACCGTTTGGCCTACTGAAAGATTTCCAAATTGCGGAGCAGATGATTGAAAGATTAAAAAAAGAAGAAGCCTTTTTAAATATTTATCAAGGCAAAAAAGAAGTAATCGTCACAGGTGAAATCGGCGGTGCAATGTGGAAAGGGAAAATTGATTGTTTAAATTTAGAAGAAAAGTACTTTGTAGACATCAAGACAACCAAAGATATACACGAGAAAAAGTGGGATGAACGTTTAAACAGAAAAGCAAATTTTATTGAACGCTTCGGTTACGTGTTGCAAATGGCTGTTTATTGCGAACTGCTTCGGCAACAATATGACAAAAATTTTCTTCCTCTCATTGCAGCCGTTTCGAAACAAACACCTAGTGAAGCAAAACTAATCACTCTTAGCGAAGAAAAAATGATTTACGAATTAGAAGAATTAAAAGAAAACATCGAGCATGTTGTGCGAGTGAAAAACGGCGAAGAAGAACCAGTTAGTTGTGGGATTTGTGAATATTGTAGAGGACACAACAAAATTACAAATTTTACCAGTATGGACGATTTATAAAAGGAGGCGAGCAGGTTGGCCATTGGAGGTTGGATAAAACTTTATAGGATCATTCAAGATCACTGGATTTGGGAAAATCCTCAATACCTTAAATGGTGGCTTGATTTAATATTCATGGCCAATCACCAAGACAGAAAGATTCTTTTTGATGGAGAGTTAAAAACGGTGAAAGTCGGAGAAAGAATTACATCCGAAAAAAAACTTTCTGAAAGGTGGGAAGTAAGCCGAAACACCGTCAGAAAATTTTTAGATTTGCTTGTTAAAGATGACATGATTGAATTAAGCAGAAGTAGACAAAACGGGACATGGTACAAAGTCAGTAACTATGCAGAATATCAAAGCTTTTCTGAAATAAAAAAACAACGAACTGAACAACGAAGTGAACAACAAGCTGCACATCAAACTGAACAACGAACTGAACATAAACAAGAACCTAAAGAACCTAAGAACCTAAGAAGTAATAATAATAACAATAAAGGGTCGTCCATTCGTTCAATTTGGGAAAACAACGGATTTGGATTGATGTCGTCTAAAACTATGACCGATTTTGATTATTGGATTTCTGATTTTGAAAAAATCGGAGCTAGTCAAAAAGATGCTGAACAATTAATTGTTAAAGCTATTGAAATTGCTATTGATGCAAACGCAAGAAACTATAACTATATCAATGCCATATTGAAAGATTGGGAACAAAGAGGGTTCAAATCTGTTGAGGAACGAGAAGCGGCAAGGAAGCAAAAGAAAACAACCAAAAAACAGAAATCAAACACAGGTCATTCTGATTACGATGATCTTGGATTTTAGGAAGTGAAAGAATGCAGTCAGCATCAGATGGATTTTCGAAAATGATTAAAACATTGCTTTATATCACACCTGATCCATGTCCAGAGTGCGGAGGAAATCTTTATGCTTGGCGTGCAAAAAACAAAGATGGGTCCGATAGGTGTCCGCCAACTTGCATGGAATGTGGCTATAAAGCACGCAAAAAAGCAGAAGACCTTGAAACAGAGAAAATGTTTAACGATAGTTTGAAAGCCAGAGCGATTAATTACCTGAAATATAGCTCACTTTATACCGACAAAAATTTAATTAATTGTCGTTTTAAAACTTACAAAACAGTAGACACAGAAACTAAGCTTGCTTTTGAAATTGCAAATCGAGCCACAACTGAAATTCTTTTGAATAAACCAATTCATATGATTCTTTCAGGCAAAAGTGGTGTTGGTAAAAGTCATTTAGCTATGTCAACGGCTTGGGAAGTGTTGGAGAAATCAAACTATGATAAACGCTGCTTATTTATTAGCTATGCGGAACTCTTAGAACAGCTAAGATTTGCGATGAATGATGAGCAAGCCAGAAAAGAAATAACAGGTAGTTTGATGGCAGAAATCAAAAGCGCAGATTTAGTAGTTCTGGACGATTTAGGAGCCGAGTTGGGAGTTAAACAAATTGATGATAGGAATAAAAGTACTAACTTCAATAACGACACCTTGAATCGCATTGTAGAAGCTCGGCAGAATAAAGCAACAGTATTTACAACGAACTTAACAGGTAAAGAAATGAGTCAAGCTTATGGGGAGAGAATCCTTTCTCGCATCATGAGTAATTCACAAGGTTTTGTGATGAAAATTGAGGGAACATCGGATAAGCGAGTATCAGGCATCTAAAATGTTGTTTTTAGCGAATATATTCAGCTTAGGACAGTTTTACAATCAAGTGAATATAAATAGATGCAAAGAAAGAAAAACGGCTTAAAACGCATTTTAAAGCCTTAAAAACAAATCGATAGAAAGGGGAATCATTCAATGCCGTATGTAGTGAAAATTTCAGCTTATCTTGGCAAAGATGGTCGACCAGTAGCCAATTTAAAAGATGCTGTGCTATTTGAGCATAAAGAGACAGCAGCTATCGCAACAATCGTATCTGGCGGAACCGTTTCAGAAGTAAAGGAAGCCATTAGAATGCCAGAAAAACCGAAGAAACATATAGGAAAAGCTATCAAACGGGGTGCTAAGAAGGAACCAACCGAAAAAGCTACCAAAAGTAATCAAGCCTGGATGAAAGGGGCTAAATAAGAATGAAGTGTGTTAGATGTCAAGATCAGCGTGTGATTTGGGGTAAAGACAGGTTTAATTATGCAACACCTATTCCATGTCCTGAATGCAACAAAGATGGAAAAGCAGTTCGAGCGGAAACTGCGACCAAGGAAAGGGAGTTAAAACAATGCAATCACCAACAGCCCTGAATAAGCGAGGAAATAAAGTCACGATTGATGGTTACACATTTGATAGCCAGAAGGAAGCTAACTTTTATACAAAGTTTGTCAAAAATTGTGGGTTACCTTTTGAAGTTCATCCGCGTTTTAAACTAACCGAACTTACACCAACTGCGGATGGTATAGGTAAAATTTCGGCGATAGCTTATTCACCTGACTTCATCATAAAAAACTTAGATGGAAGTTGGAGACATGTCATTGACATTAAAAACTCTTTTGGCGTGTATGGCATTGACCAATCCGTTAAGCTTCGTTTTCGTCTATTTGCCCTTAGATATGGTCATCCAGTTGAAGCGGTTGTTGTTCGTGCTAGAGATTTTAAAGTGATCACACAAGGCGTAACTAAGCCTTTAAACGAAAAAAGACCATTCATAACCGATAATTTCGATTACGAATGGAAAGATGCAACTAATTATTAAACGAAAGTAGGAAAATAAAATGACAAAACAAGTAAATTTCAGACCAGAAGTGAAAAAAGTGACATCTAAATCAAACGGAAATATCGAAGTGCTATTAGTGGTTAGCAACGCTTCATTAAAAGGGAAATATGAAAATTTAAACGAATTTTTAGGCAAAACAGTATCAACGACTATTGAGCCAGAAACTGTTGAGTATAAGGTGCCAGTTAACAAGCAAACTAATAAGCCGAATGTCGAATACGTTGTAAATAACGATGGAACAGTTGAAGTTTTAAAAGAAGAACAAACTTCTTTAGAAATGGGCGATGATGTGCAAGAAGTCGAAGAAGTTGCTGTGCAAGTATCGAAAGAAACCATTGACGAATTCATCAAGAAAGCAACGACTATCGAATGGCCAGAATCAGTAACAATCAACGTTCGTGGCGTGTTGCATCGAATCGATGAAGGGGAAGCGCTAGAAGAAATTGCAGCTGATCATGATGTTTCAGTTGAAAATCTAATCAACCAAGTTGAACTTGCACGCCAACATTTTGCGCCATTTGCAGATTCTTGGAGCAAAAACAAAGAGAACATCATTTTCCCTGAAAAGACAGTTGAAGATGATGAAGAAGAAATCGAAGAATAATCTCGTAGAAAGTGAGTGTTCATTTTGCTTGAGATTTATTATACGCCAACATCCGCAATAATTGCGGATGCATTGGCTAAAACATATGAAGTTGTTTCTTTAGAAACAGCTAGAAATATTGCCAAAAATTTTAAGGCTAGTTTGAAGCAGAAAACGGACCTTTATGTGATTGAAAGCATTTTGATTGATGCTGGTTATAAAAAAGAGCCAGTGAGTTTGTAAGAAAGCGAGTTAAGAAGATGATTCCAAAAATAGAAGTATGGATGCATGATATGTCCGTTGGCTATCCTGTGTGGTTTGAAGTAGATTCAATTGATTATCTAGAAAATTCGTTTGTTATAGTAGATGAATTTGGAAATTCGCATGAGTTTTCTGGTGAAGGTCGTTTATTTAGAGTGAAAACTGAGGAGGAAAAACACATGAAATTTTACGAAATTAAAGAACCTTATTTTGCATTAATCGCTGCTAAAGATGAAAAACAATGTTTAAAACTTTACAAGGATATTGTTTGCGAAGTAGAAGACGAAAAAGAATTTTTCGATGATATGAAAACAATTGATAAATACGAAGCGTTCAAAATGCTTGCTAAAAGTCGTATTGAAGATGGTGGAGAATTGGGGGCAGAAGAAGCTTTCAATCAGTTAGAAAATCTTGAAGAAAACGGCGAAGTATTATTGATTGACGGCGGCTTGATTTAGGAGGAATCAAAATGAAACTATATCGATATGAAAGTTCCCAAAATACTGGACGTTGAACAGAAAGCTTAATTCAAGCAACTAAAGAATTTGAAGATGAAAAAGACTACTTAATGGCTGATGATCCAGAAGAAGATGAAACAGTAAAACTAGTATCGATTGAGATATCAGATGACTTGATAGATGAACTAGAAGATGAACGTAAAGAGTTGAAAGAGGCCATATTAATGCCTGATCCAGACCGTTTAGATGAAAACCCGAGAGAAGATGGCTATGACTTTGATTTTTATGCTGATTGGTCTGATGATATAGCGAAGCACAAGGAGGCATCGGAATGAGTATGAGCATTCAATCAGGAGACAAGGTAAAGTATATCGGTAAAGGAGTTCCGCAATACACAAACCAATTTTTTGTAGTAAAAACAGTATTAGTGAATGGGTTGATTCTTGAATTTCCTGAGAAAGACAAAAGAAAAGTTGCTCTTGAAGGTGGCGGCATTTGGAATATGAACTCATTAGTTTGCGGATTTAACGAAGTGGAGGAAGAATAGATGAAAAATAAGAAATTTTCACCTTTAACAATTATTTGTGTGATTATAGGCCTATGCTGCTGGATTGTCTCAATTGTTGGAATCGGATATTTTATTTCACATCCAGAACTAATTGGACACTGGTTTAGTCGTTTAATAAGTGGGTTCAAATAGTTTTGAAACCAATGTATTTTAGTTTTTACAATCGCTAGTATAAAAAAACTACCTAGTTTCCGCTAGGTAGTTCTGTAAGAAATAATATTAAGTTTATTTTTTATAGTATTTTTATACCAAATCCATTATAAAAAATCAAGTATAAAAAAGCCAACCGACCACTGGTTGACTAAGAAGAATATTTTACCAGAAAAGTGGTAGCTTGTGATATGTGAGGTTACTTTGCCCCAAACATTGGTCACAATAAAAATATTTTATCATGAGTAAAGAAAGCTGCCAATAAAAAAAGCCGGATTCCTCCGACTGTGGATAATGTGTGGATAACCTTGTGGAAAAGTCGTTATCATTATACCACAAATCACAAACGGGGGAATCAAAGGATGGTACTTTTTGACGTAAAGAAATATGAAACACCAGATGCAAAGGACGTAGATATGGAACAAACAAAACATAATGTCAGTGTGTTCCTATCTGCCTATCTTGCTGCTAGATGTCGTGTTGGCCAGCCGAGGGAACCAAAAGTAACAGCTTCATTCTCTTTGGTTCCACCATCAACGGCCAATAACGCTTTTGAAGCCGAGCAAATGTTAATCCAGAAAGAAGAAGCTCAAGAAGAGTTTGATTATCTTCATAAGCTTTTTGTTAGAGGGTATTCTGCGATTCAACATCCGCACAAACCAGATGTTACCGAGAGAAGAAAAAGAATCTTCTATGACCGCTATATCAACGGCAATCCAATCTATCTAGCAGCGCAACGAAACTGTATCAGTGAAGAATCAGTGAAACAAGAATCTAATATGATCATTGTTCAATTTGCTTCGGCACTGGAACTGGTTGCTTTTAAGTAGCCATTTATTACACTTTTTATACCTCTTTTATACACTTCATATACCTTCTAAACGAGTTATTATGATAGTGTCAAAAAAATAAGAAATGCGACACACTTACACAAATACATTAACGGAACGATTGCCTACTTATTTTTTTGATTTGAGATTACAAGGAAGTAAAAAAATTCTACTTTCTTCGTTTAGTCACTTGTGATCTCATTTAGATTCTCTCGCAAACCACCAATTATAAAACTAAAGAAGTGAGGTGAATTTCCTCTCTCTTTTTTCTACAGGTTTGCGAGAGTTAATGGAGCATAGCTTAATCGGTAGAGCAGCGGTCTCCAAAACCGTTAGTATAGGTTCGAGTCCTATTGTTCCAGTAAGTGGCATAAGCTGCTTAAATAATATAGATCGTCAATGAATGTTCGGACAAACAAATTGGCGCTACTACCTTTCACGAGGGCTGCATTTATATGCAGTCTTTTTTGTTTTAAGTGTAGTAGAGTTTTCATTTTGAAAGGGGATTAACAAAACAATGCGTGTATTAATTAGAAGTTCAGCATCTGGTAAAGAGTATTGGGATACCGAAGAAAAAAGAAATGTGTTTGTTCCTAAAGGCCAAGAACCTGATTTTGAAGTTACTGAAAATCCTGAATCAATGCTAAGTAAAGAAGCTGATTTATATGTTGGTGGCTTACCAATTACTGTTGGGAATGTAACGATTGATACTGATGGAATAAAAGGCGAACGATTATTAACAACTGCAAGTGCTGCTGATGATGAAGAACAAGATGAGATTGTTCCGTCTGATGATGAATCTGTTGTATTAGAAGAAATGAATGTAAAAGAATTGCGTGAATATGCAAAACGAAAAGGTATTGAGATTCCAAGTGCTGTACGTGCAAAAGGTGAAATTCTCAATATTATTAAAGAATCTGAATAATGCGCTATTGTCAGTTTGAAGGTTGTTCTAATACAACAGAAAAAGGAGCTTATTGTTCAGAACATGCTAGGAAGTCAAGAAAAAAGAAAAAGCCAATCAATGTTTATCATCATGACAACAAATCATTTTATCGAACAAAAGCATGGCAGGATGTCGCTGACTTTGTCTATGAAAGAGAAAACGGCTGTTGTCAAAGATGTGGCCGTTTTGTATTTGGAAGGCAAGCACATCGGCATCATGTGATTCCAATCAAGAAGAACGAAATGCTCAAGCTTGATCCAAACAATATTCGTTTGTTGTGTCCGAAGTGTCATGTAATTGAAGAAAATGAAACAGATGAGAAAAAAGTTTTTCCATCTTATTTTAAAAAATGAAGCCCCCCTATCAAATCTGATTCAAATTTTTTGTCGGGGGATAGGGTAGGGGGCAGTTACGCGTGTCGTTAGGTCAAAAAATTTAAAAATAAAAGGGGGGTGTATAAAAAATGACCACAAAAGCGCAACGCAAGGCGATTATTGATGAAAAAGTTAATCACGAAAAAACGCGAATTTTAGAAATTATGCGCAAGTCTGATTTATACACAATTACTCTTGATCCATTGATTGAATCATACTTGGATATTTTTGAAGTTTACCAATACAAATACATGTTGTGGAAAGAAAAAGGATTTCCCGAAACCCAAAAAACAACAAACAAGGCTGGAGCTACTAACAATAGCAAGCATCCACTAGCGCAACAAGTCGAAGTTTGGGCCGATAAAAAAATGAAAGCATTGGATTTATTAGGATTGACCAATAAGTCAAAAACAGGCAGACAAATTACTGGTGGTTCAACAGCTAGAGCAGATGAAGAAATGAAACGGCCAGAAGAAAAGCCTGTAGATGAATTGGCAGAACATCGGAAAAAATGGCGTAAAAAGGCAGGGAATGAAACATGATTGAACCTGGTGTAAATTATGCTGATTTATTTGCGAAAGAAGTTCGAAAGCATCCTAAGAAATATCCAAAAACGGTTCGTTTAGCAATAGATCGTTGGTATCGATGGAAGAAACGAAAAGATATTTGGTTTGATGTTGATCGTGCAAATGAAATGATGGACTGGGTAGAATCTTTTATTGTTCATACAAAAGGCGATATGGTAGGTAAACCATTTCTTTTAGAGCCATGGGAAAAATTCATTTATTCTTGGATTTATGGCTGGGTAAAAGAAAATGAAAAAGGGCAAGTAGTCCGTGTTACTCGTGAGGCATACGTACAAATACCAAAGAAAAATGGGAAAACACTAATAGCGGTAGGTGCGTTGGGGTATGCGATGTATGGCGAAGGCGCCTTATCAGTCGATTGCTATGCATGTGCTTCTGATTTTGCGCAAGCTCAGTATGCTGCTAAGCCTTTTGCCGCTACTATACTAAATAATCCAGTGCTATTAGATGGGACTAAAATATTTAAAGGTCCAAAAGGCACCGTTTCAAGTATTACGTATGACTATTTATATGTAGATATGGCTTATACAAATAAGTTTATTGTTCAGACAAAAAACATTGATAACATAGAAGGTTCCAATCCATATTTTGTTTTAAATGATGAGCTGCATAAACAAGAGAAAATGGAGCAGTACGATAACTTTAAATCTGCACAAATTTCATTGCCACAGCCGTTAATGTTTAATATTTCTACAGCTGGTAAAGGAAGTAGTTCGGTTGGTATTCGTGTTTATAAAGAAGCAAAAGAAGTCTTGAAGCGTGATGATAATGATTCAAACTTTGTTTTGATTTATGAACCAAATAAAGGATACGATTGGACAGATAAAAAAGTTTGGGAAATGTGCAATCCTAACTGGGGAATATCTGTTGATTTGTCTGCTTTAGAATCAGCCTTTAAAACTGCGCAACGTTCCGCTCACTCGAAAGCTGAATTTTTAACGAAGCATTTAGATGTGTTTGTGAATGGTGCAGATAATTTCTTTGAACAAGATCAAGTGGAACCGTGTTTGGTTCCCACAAATGAATTAGGAAACTTAAGTGGGGAGCCTTGTTGGATTGGTTTGGACTTATCTAAAAGCCGAGATTTAACTTGCGTATCATTAAATTTTCCTACATGGGATGCCGAAGGAAAAGCGATACTCAAAGTAAAACAATTATATTTTATTCCTAGTGAAAATATTGATTTTCGAGAAAAGGAAGATAATGTGCCGTATTCTGAATTAGCAGAACAAGGATTTGTTGAATTTTGTGATGGTAAGTTAATTGACCAAGAACAAATATTTCATTTTATTGAAGATTGCATGGATTTTTATGATGTTCAACAAGTCAATTATGATCCAGCGATGAGTGACCGATTAGTTGAAAAATTAGAAAATTTAGGCTTGGAATGTGTGCAAGTTGATCAGTACGCAAGAGTATTGAACTCGCCGCTTGAAGATGCCGAGCGATTATTTTATGAGCAAAGGATTATGTTTGATAATCCTTTATTTTTGTATTGCGCTTTAAATGTGGTTGTCAAAATGGATTTTCAAGGTCGTAAAGTACCAAGTAAAAACCAGTCAAAGAAAAAGATCGATGGATTTGTTGCTTTTCTTTGTGCGCATAAGGAAACAATGGATCAAATGATTGATGTCAACGAAGATGATATGGATGAATATTTAGATTCTATCTATCGATAATAGAAAGGCGGTGAGATTTTGAAGCTAAGAGATAGACTTTCAAATGCTGTATATGGATTTTTGGAAAAGCGTGGCTGGATTGAAGATATTTATGGCAATGTAACAAGATATTCACAACGTTTTGTTAACGATTCTTCTATTATGGAATCGTCTGATGTTTATGAATTGGTACAAGATATTTCTAATCAAGTTGCACTAGCAGAGCCAGTAGTAATTGGCCCTGATGGCGAAGAAGTCAAAAACCATTTCTTGCTAAACATATTGAAAAATCCTAATGATTATTTAACTGGTTTTGAATTTGCAAAGCTTGAAACAAATACATTGTTAATCAATGGTGAAGCTTTTCCTATTACAGATAATGACCAGTTACATTTAGGATATGGTGTTCAAACGAAATTAGATGATCGTTTGATTGAAAAATTTTCAATGAATGGCCAACCAATACCAGGGAGTATGATTCGTCATATAAAAAACATTGGTGTGGATTCCTTAAAAGGTGCTGGAATTATTGATCTTGCAAAAAGCACACTAGAAGGTGTTTTAAGTGCTGAAAAGGTTTTGACAGAAAAATATAAGAAAGGCGGCTTGCTCGCTTTCTTGTTAAAGCTGGATGCGCATATCAATCCAAATAACAGCGCTCAACAAAAGATAGTAAAAGCTATTTTAAATCAGTTGGAAGAAACGCAAGATAATGATAGTCATTCAGTTAAAATGATTCCTTTGGGCAAAGGATACTCAATTGATACTTTAAAAAGCCCAATTGATGATGCAGCTATTCTTAATTATTTGGGTGTTTACAAAAAAGACCTAGGAAAATTTTTAGGAATAGATGTAAATACTTATCAAGCATTAATGAGAACAGATATTGAAAAAGCAATGATGTATCTGCACAACAAAGCAATTAAACCAATATTAAAAAATAAGAGCGAGCATTACTCGGCTCTTTTTTTTGTGCCTAATTCTGGTTATCGAGTGGAATGGAAAATTAATATTTTGGACTTTGTACCTTATTCCACTAAAACAAATATTGGGTACAACATTGTTCGAACTGGTATTACCAGTCCTGATAATGTGGCAGAAATGCTTGGTTTTCCTAGACAAAATACTAAAGCAACACAAGCCGTCTATATTTCAAATGATTTAACGGAAATCGGCAAAAAGAATGCTACCGATAATTCATTGACAACAGAGGATGACTTGAAGGGAGGTGGTAAGAATGAAGAAACAGGAAATTCGGACATTTGACATCACAAACCTTAAAACAAGAAGCGAAGAAGATAGTCAAACACAGATTGTTACTGGCTATGCGGCGGTGTTTAATAGTCCAACAGAATTATGGGAAGGCCTAAATGAAGTGATTAAGCCTGGAGCTTTCAGTCGTGCTTTGTCAAATTCTGATGTTCGTTGTTTATTCGATCATGACTGGGGCAAAGTATTAGGGCGCACAAGAAGTGGAACTTTGAAACTTGAAGAAGATGATAAGGGACTACGATTTGAAGTTGAGTTGCCCAATACAACTGTTGCCAATGACTTGATTCAATCAATGTCACGTGGGGACATTAATCAGTGTAGCTTTGGTTTTTATCCAACGGAAGAAACTTGGGATTATAGTTCAGACCCAGTTTTAAGAACTATCCATGAAGTCGAATTGTATGAAGTTTCTATTGTTTCTTTACCTGCTTACGAAGATACAGAAGCAGCACTAGCAAGAAACAAACAAGAAATGAAGCAAGATATTAAAACTAGAAAAAAATTAATTGAAAAAATCAAAACAGCGCTTGAAGCGTAGGAGGAATTTATTATGAACAAAGAATTATTACGTCAATTACAAGCTCGTCACGAGAAACGATTAAGTGATTTACAAGGCAAAATTGAATCTGGAGAAGTGCGTGAAGCAGATTTAGATTCAGTTAATGAAGAAATCGATGGTTTAATCGATGAATTAAAAGCCATTAAAGCTGAATTAGGGGATGATAATTCAGAATCTGGTGATGGTAAAGGCGATGATGGAACCGCCAAATCCGATAATACTGATGATGAAAATAAAGAAGATCGTGAGAAAGATACGAACGAAAATAACAATGATAAAAATGAAGAAAATCGTGGCGGCATGATTAGTCAAGAACAGCGTGATGGCTTGTTACGCACAATTCATGAAGGAATGGAGGCTAGAAATGCGATGTCTAATGAACAACGTGAAAAACAAATTCGTAAAGCATTTGCCGATTTCGTTGTTGGTAATATTTCAGAAAGTGAAGCACGTTCATTAGGTATTGAAACAGGCAATGGTTCAGTGACAGTACCAGAAGTGATTGCATCCGAAGTGATTTCTTATGCTCAAGAAGAAAACTTATTGCGTAAATACGGAACGGTGATTCGCACGGCTGGCGATGTGAAGTATCCAATTCTTGTGAAAAAAGCAGAGGCTAATGTAAACAAAAAAGAACGTACGACAGATATTACTGAAACAGCGATTCAATTTGATGAAATTTTACTTGATCCAGCAGAATTTGATGCATTGGCAACTGTAACGAAAAAACTATTAAAAATGTCTGGTGTGCCAGTAGAAGATATTGTTGTAGAAGAATTGAAAAAAGCATATGTTCGCAAAGAAATTAATTATATGTTTAATGGCGACGATGCAGGAAATGAAAACCCAGGAGCTTTAGCTAAAAAAGCTGTTGCATTTGAAAAACCTGTAGATTTAACAGCTGCAGGTGCTGGTCAAAAATTATATGATGCATTGATTGAATTTAAAAATACACCAGTAACAGAAGTAATGAAAAAAGGTCGTTTTATTATTAATCGTGCAGCTTTAACTGCTATTGAAAAAATGAAAACAGATGATGGATTCCCATTGTTACGACCATTCACGCAAGCAGAAGGTGGTATTGGTTATCAATTAGTTGGTTATCCAGTTGATTGGACCGATGCAGCAGATAAAAAAGGTGAACCAGATACACCAGTATTATATTTTGGTGATTTTTCTGCTTTCAAAATTCAAGAAGTTATTGGAGCGTTAGAAATTCAAAAATTGGTTGAAAAATTCTCTGGAAAAAATCAAGTTGGTTTCCAAATTTACAACTTGTTAGATGGCCAATTAGTTTACTCACCATTCGAGCCAGCTGTTTATCGTTATGAAATTACAAAACCAGTAGGTGGTTAATGTGAATAACGAAGCTGAAACATTATCTTTAGAAGAAAAATTCAAAGCACATATTCATTTTGAAGAGGGGATGGATGATTCCATGCTCTCTTTTTATTTAAATATGGCAAAAAATTATGTAAAAACTGCAACTGGAGGGCAAGAAGAATATTTAATTTTGATGGTTGCTGGTATTGCTTATGAATATCGTGTTTCAGAAGATGAATTAGATAAGGCGTTGAATGCGATCACGCCATTTATCATCCAAGGAGTGATTCAACATGCCGAAGAGGCAGACGAATAGGTTTCGTTGGAAAGCAGACTTGCTAAATGTAAAAGAAGAAACAGATTCGAACGATAAAGTAGTTACAACTTATAAACTTAACAGGCTTTTATGGTACGAAGATATTGGAGTAACTGCACAAGAAAAATATCTTTCACAGCAAGCCAAAACAGACGTTGTCAGACGGATTAAAGTGAGATTGGATAAATCTATCACAGAAAAGTTTAGCGCTGTTAGAATCGATTCTGTGACCTATAAAATCACTCGTATTTACACAAATATGGATAAACGAGAAATGGAGTTGAGTTTGGCTTATGTCGATTAGTTTTGAAAAATTAAGGGCAGCGCTAAAAACAGTAGGCGTACCTGTGACACGTGATAAAGCGGAAAAAGAAACGGACTATCCATATATTGTTTATTCAAATGTTAGTCAAGGTAAAAAAATGGCATCGTCTAAAGTGCATAGACGAATGCCCTACTATCAAATCTCTTTTTATACAACAGGTACTGAAAAGGATTTAATTGCTTTAGAAAATGCATTGGAGGAAGCTGGTATTCCTTACACTGATTTTGTAGGCATTCAAGGCGATGAAAATGATGATACTGTGACAAATTTTTACACATATGTGAGGTGTATTGAAGATGGAAAATAATAATGGTTTTGCAGATATGGCAGACTATTTAGGAAAGCTTTCGCAAGTAGATGCGACAAAATTATCAATAGAATCATTAACCACTGCAGCTAATTTTTATATGGAAAAATTACTACCCAATATACCTAAATCACTTCTAAAAAAGAAGCACATGGTTGATCAAGTGAAAGTAAATATTAAAGATGATGAAGTACAAGTAGCTTTTGAAGATACAGCCTTTTACTGGCGATTCGCTGAAAACGGAACAGTAAATCAAAAAGCGCAACATTTTGCCAGTGGAACATTTGAACAAAATAAAGATCAAATTGAAAAAATTATGACTCAACAAATATTAGATTTATGGAAAGGATGAGTAAATTGGGAAAACAAGATGTATATTATTTTGAAGGCTTAGATGACATCTTAATTGCCATGATGACCACAAAAGATGCAGTAGGTACAGAACCAGCATTTGGCGAAGTTGTTCGTTTGCCAATAGCCACAAAATTAGGAATTAAAGGGAATGGAACAGCTTTAGAAAAATGGGCATCAAGTAAAATGTTCCGACGCGTAAGTCGTGAAACGAAACATGAAATTGCGCTAGATCATGTGGGCATTCCTATTGCGGTGATGGATGAAATAAAAGGATTAATCGCTCAAAGTGGAGTGACTTTTGGTAAAAACACTGCGCGAGAATTTCCTTATTTTGCCTTTGGGTTTATCGGAAATATTGAAAATGGTGGAAAAAAAGCTGTTTGGTATCCTAAAACGCAGCTATCAAATGTTATTGATGAAGAATACACTACTGCAGAAGATGAAACCAAAATTGATGATGTAACTGCTAACTTTGTTTCAACTGGTTTAACATACAATAATGTTATGTATTCAAGTTTTGATTCTAATCGGGATAGTGCTTCAATAGAACTATTTGAAAAATTTATCGCACAACCTGTTTATGACGAAGAACAATGGAAGAAACTAGTAGGCCCTTCACGTGGAGGTGGCAGTGACTAATGGCAAAATTAGCGGATTATGGGATTGTTATTTCAGATACACCCACAGTTACTATTCAAGGGCATCAGTTTCCCATTTTGTTAACAATGGAAACAATGGAGTATATTGCTGATGTTTATGATGATGACTATTCAAAATTTGAAGCAGATATGAATGAAATGATTAACAAAAGCGGTGGTCGTATTTCATCAAAAGATTTATCAGCTTCTGATTTAAAAATTATGCGTGCGTTGATTTATGGCATGCTAAGAACTGGTGGATTGGAAGAAACGCCAGAAACCATTTTTAAGTTTTTAGGTATGAGTGCCACAATTGTTGAGATTTATGGTGCATGCATGGAAGTATTTGCAAAGCAGAATTTTCAAGTTGAAGACTTAAAAAAATCCAAGAAGCCACAAGATTATCAAACTCCGAAAAAAAGGAAAAATCAAAAGAAAAAGCCTCAACGGAAATAGGAACGCCGTGGGCTTTTTATTTATATGTAGCTCTCACTCTTTTGGGATGGAGTGAGGACTTCTTTTTAAAAGCAACTCCCAACTTGTGGCTTAAGTCATATATTCAGTGGTTAGTAAGTAATACGGAGTTTGAACCACCTAGAAGTGTGACAATGGATAAAAGTCCTTGGTGGTAGGAAAGGAGCGCTAACGTGTCAAAGAAAGAATCCGATGTTGTCTTAAATTTTAAGATGAATGGGGAAATAAACTATTCACGAACAATTAAAGACATTAATAAAGAAATGAACTTAGCGGCTACCGAGTACAAAAACCAGGTATCCGCAATGGATAAAAATGCAACTCAAACTGAAAAACTAACAGCTACAAAGAAAAAATTAGAAAAACAATTATCTTTAGCTGAACAAAGAACAAAATTATTACGTGAAGAATACGAAAAATCAGTAAAAGAAACTGGTGAATATTCAGAGCAATCACAAAAGCTGTATAAACGTTTATTGGAATCCGAAACAGGTGAAAATAAACTGCGTTCTGCATTGGAAAGTACCAATGAAGCTTTGAAAGAACAAGGTAATTTATCAGTAAAAACAGCTGAAAAACTTGCCAAAATAGAAAAAACTGGTGACAAAATGAAGTCAGTTGGTAAAAAAATGAGTATTGGATTGACAGCGCCAATTGTAGGGATCGGTACAGCTTCTATAAAAGCTTTTAGTGAAGTTGATGAAGGAATGGATACTGTAACGGCTAAAACTGGAGCTACAGGGAAAGAATTAGAAAAGTTACAGGAATCATTCAAAAATGTAGCAGCTAATGCTCCTGATAGTTTTGAAGATGTTGGTATTGCAGTAGGTGAAGTAAATACAAGACTTGGTTTTACTGGTGAAAAATTAGAAAAAGCTTCTGATGATTTTTTAAAATTTGCCACAGTAAATAAAACTGATGTAGAAGGAGCTATTCAATTAGTCACAAGGGCTATGGGTGATGCTGGTATTGAAGCAGATAAATATAATCAGGTTTTAGATTATTTAACAGTTGCTGGTCAAAAGTCTGGTATTAGTGTAGACAAATTAGCTGAAAACTTAGCGAAATATGGTGCTCCAATGCGTGCATTGGGCATTGATACTAAAAATGCAATCGCCTTATTTGCTGGTTGGGAAAAAGCTGGTGTTAATACTGAAATTGCATTTTCTGGTATGAAAAAAGCAATCAGTAACTGGGGGAAAGAAGGAAAAAATTCAGGAGAAGAATTTAAGAAAGTTATGCAACAAATAAAAGATGCGCCTGACATTGCTTCTGCTACCACACTTGCAATTGAAGCTTTTGGTTCAAAAGCGGGTCCAGATTTAGCCGATGCCATAAAAGGTGGTCGTTTTGAAGTTGATGAGTATGTAAAAGCCTTAGAAGAAGCTGGTGGAGCTTTAGATCAAACATTTGATGATATGCAAGATCCCCCTGACCAAGCAAAAGTTGCAATGAATAACATCAAATTAATTCTAAATGATTTAGGCCAAACTATTTTAGGAGTATTGGCTCCTAGTCTGCAAAATCTAACTGAATGGTTAAAAAATTTACAACAATGGTTTACGAATTTATCTCCAAACGCAAAACAGTTAATTGTGGTAATTGGAGGAATCGCCGCTGCTATCGGTCCAGTATTAGTAGTTTTAGGAACACTTGCTAGTTCCATTAATAGTTTGATTCCAGTTATTGCTTTTATCGCGTCACCAATTGGTTTAGTAATTGCGGCGGTTGCCGCTTGGGTAGCTGCAATCGTAGTTGCATATAATAAAATCGGTTGGTTTAGGGATTTTATCAATACATCTTTTAAAGTAATTAAAGATATTGTGGTTGGAGTATTTAATGTTTTGAAAGATACGACAAAATCTACTTTTGATTTCATCACAGGATTTATTGGTGGTGCCATGGATGGGGCTGCAAAAATTATTGGCGATTACGTAAATGCAATTAAGCGTATTTTTGGCGGCATTGTTGATTTTGTAACGGGAGTATTTACTGGAGACTGGTCAAGAGCGTGGCAAGGTGTTGTTGACATTTTTGGCGGTATTTTTGAAGGTATCGCTGCAGTAGCTAAAGCTCCAATCAATGCTATGATTACGTTAATCAATGGATTTATTGGTGGATTAAACAATATAAAAATACCTAAATGGGTGCCAGGAATTGGCGGTAAAGGTTTTCATATTGGAAAAATTCCTTATTTAGCAGAAGGCGGAACTATTCTAAATGGCCAAGCTATTGTTGGTGAAGCTGGCCCTGAACTATTAACCGCTAAAAACGGCAAGACAACAGTAACTCCATTGTCACCAGAAGAAAAAGCTCGTGGAATTGGTGGTGCTTTGAAAGGTGGCAACACTATTGAGCAACATGTTCATATTGGCCAAGTAGATGCAAATAATCCGAGTGAATTAGATCGAATGAATCGCAAGCTTTATAAAGCAAGTGCGCAAGCTTTCTATGACTTAGGAGGTGTTCCAACGTGATTTTTATGAATCCTGATGAACCAAATTTCATTTGGAAAGATTTGAATGCAGTTCGTGATATGGGGTGCATTATCGAAAATGAGCTGTCAGAGGTTTTACCAAATAAACGATATGAAACGTATTCGATTATCGGAAGAAGTGGTGAATTTAATGAAACGTTCAATGATTATGAACCCTTTGATTATGAAATTGAAGATGTAACTATTCCATATGAAAATTTAGCGGCAGTCAAGAGATGGTTAACTGGTAAAAGTAAACTTATTACTCACAATGATGAAGATAAATATTTAGATGCTATTTGTACAATGAGTAAACCAACTTCATTCAAAAATGAATGGGGTGTTTTTTATACCTTTAACATTGAATTTAGATGTCAACCGTTCAAAAGAAAAGTAAACGAACAACCAAAAGTGATTAAAACAAAATCAATTGAAATTACTGATCACGGTGATGAAATTGCTTTTCCTTATATCGAAATTAATTCAAAAGGTGGCGATATTACGTTAAATATTGGTAGTAACTCACTAACGATTTTGCGTACACAATCAGGAATCGTCACCATTGATAACGAAAAAGGAAAAGTAATACAAGAAGGGCTACCATTGTTTACTCGTGGTAGTTGGATAAAAACGAATCCTGGTCAAAATACATTAAATATATCAGGAAATTTCACAGAAGCTAAGTTTTGGAATAGGAGCGCGTATTTATGACACAAAATTTTATTTATGCATATACGGCTATTCCTGAAAATTTAAATGATAACGGAATGGCTTTGCCAGATTGGCAAGATTTACCAGAAATTAACCGTGTGTTAAATGGTGCGTATCGATTCTATGGTAACTATGCAAGAGATGGCCAATATCGCTCGTACTTAAAAAAGGGAAACTTTCTAAAGGCACAAGTTGAAGATGGATCATATCAATATTTTGAGATTTACAATATTAAAAAAAATCTGCTGTCAGTTTCAGTGACAGCGAGACATATTGGTTTTATGGCAAATAAGAATTTCATTATTGATTCGTTCACTGCTAACGGAAATGGCACGCAAATTATGAATAATTTAAAGGCTTCATTAACGTTTAAGCAACGGTTTAACTATTTGTCGAATGTCGGTACTACACATCAATTTACAGCAAAACAAGTCGGACCAATTGATGCAATTATTGGTTCTAACAATGGCAACCAAAATTTAACAGGTGTTACTGGTGGAGAATTAGAGATGGATAACTTTAATTTGAAATTAGTAAAACAAATTGGAGCAGATAATGGCTTTAGAATTGATTTTGGAGTTAATTTGGAAGCTATAGATGAGGACTTTGACGACGAATCAATTATAAATAGTCTCTTTCTTATCGGTGGCGTGCCAGACAATGATTATGACCAAAATAAAGAGCCAATCACGTATGGCTTTTTAGAAATTGCTGGTGTAAATGATAGTAACCGAAGAATTGGAAAACGTGAAAATTCGGAATGTAAAACAGTTGATGAGCTTAAAAAATGGGGCCAGTCATTATTTGATAAAGACCGTATTCATGAACCGAAAGTAACGCACACTATTAGCATGGTAGCATTAGAACACACCTTGGAGTATGAAGACATGTACGAAGAGCTTTCTTCTTTGCATTTTGGTGATGTAGTATACGTGCGAGCAAAAGAAGTCGATATTGAAGTAACGGAGCGCATGGTGGAATATACTTGGTTTCCGACTTTAGGCAAATTTAAAAATATTGTTTTGGGGAATGATTTATCACTTTACACCTCAACAGTAAATAATCAAACTCAAGAGCTAAAACAAAAAATTGATAATCGGACAGAAACATTAGTACAAAATGTTTTAAATGCAACGGCATGGATTACTGGAAACAGTGGTGGACATGTCGTTTTTCGTCCAGAAAAGGCCCCGTCTGAAATTCTTATCATGGACAAAAACAAAGTAGCTACCGCAAAGCGTGTGTGGCGCTGGAACTTAAATGGTTTGGGTTATTCCTCCAACGGCGTGAATGGTCCGTTCGAACTTGCTATGACTTCTAAGGGAGAAATCGTTGCTGATTTTATTAAAGTGGGCATTATTAACGCGAATGTTTTACAAACAAGCTTTAATAAAGCAACAGGCGATGTACTAAAATTAGTAGCTGGTGCTTTGCAAATTTGGAACAATAAGAAAAAAATCATGGAATTGACTAAAAAAGGGATGGAATTTTGGAATGGCTCTAGTCATATTGGGACAATTGGTACGAAAGGAAATCCTTTTCCAGGGGTAGTAGATAAAAATGGAAATCCTGTAGTTTCTGATGGGAATTCATTGCTATTAGTCGCAGATAATCCCCAAAAAATTATTGGTTTGTCTAACCAATCAGGAACAGGACATTTAATTACTGGTCCTACACAGTTTTTTGTTGGAAATAATTTTAACTTTTTTGGTCCGAATGGAAGTAAAGCAATTCTGACAGTTGATCGATTGATTGTGGGCGGCAAAGAAGTTATCCCTGGTCAAAATGGTGGTGGCGGTTCTGGAGCTGGTACAGGTGGTTATCCATCCGAAGTTACAAGCGATGCAGATAAATTTGCTTGGGACTTATGGAGTTACCTATTAGCTAACGGATACAGCAAAGCAGCTGCTGCAGGTATCCTCGGAAATGTACAAGGAGAAGTTGGTCCAAGTATGAACCCAGATACCGAACAAATAGGCGGTCCAGCTTACGGATGGGTTCAATGGGACGGTTCAGCATATCCATTGGTAGGCGCACCAACTTGGAATGGCCGAGAATATGTACAACGCTTAATCGCAGCTGCAGGTATCAAACAAGACTATAGGACGTCATTAGCCCAAGCTCAATTAATTAATTGGTGTATGTTCAATGGGCAATGGTTAGGACAAGTAAGTCCATTAACAGTTGATGAATTTAAAGTTGTCAGCTCGCCTAAAACAGCTGCTTATGCGTTTGAATTAAACTTTGAACGTCCAGCTGCAGCACATCCAGAAAGACAAACCTATGCACAAGTATGGTATGACAAATTCAAAGATTTGAAAGCTTCTACTGCAACAGGAAAAGCTGGCATAGAACATTTGGAGACCTTAATGGGCAAATGGCTTGGTAATGGGCAATGTTATGCCGTTCCAGCCGAATATTCTGGTTTTATGGGCGGCTGTGGTTTAGGTGCAGGAACAATTTATGGCTTTTCACATGTAATTGGTGATACATCATCTGCTGCAGATATTGGTGAAGCATATGATTGGAATGCGGTAGGTTGGCGAGTAATCCAAAATCCAACGTATCAAGATTTAGTAGTAGGAGCAATCGTCAATATTAGACGAGGTGGCCAATGGGGAACAGGTTGGACAGTAGACCCAACATATGGTCACACGGGCGTGATTTACGGCTTAAATAACGGACGTATCCAAACCATAGAACAGAACGCCGAGCAAGGGCAAATTGTCGCAAAATATGACCGATTATATTTTGCTAATTCTATTCAATCGATTGTTATTCCACCAAAATAACGAAAGGAGGATTTTTCAATGGTTAAATGGCAAGCAACGCTAAGTACAACTGAACCTTACAATTACATTGGGATTCAGAATGTACGACAAGGAAATCGAAACACAGAAGTCTTAGAAGCCATACTAGTTGAAAATGCTTTGCCACTTGATTTAACAGGTTGCGAAGTTTTTTTTGAATCGGTTATTGATAATAAATATCCGATTCAACGTTCAGCAAAAATTGTGAATGCCAAAAAAGGGATTATTCAGTATACCTTTGATGAATATTCTATGCAGTCGTTACACAGACAAGAAGCATATTTCAGTATTCATAAAGGTGATAACCTGATTGGTGCAACGCAAAACTTTTCTTACTTTGTAGTGAATGCTGCTTCGAAAACAGAAGGTGAAATGGGTTCTTATTGGCAGTCCATTGAAGATTTAATCGCGGACATGAACGCTTTTATCAACGAAAATAAGGGTGATTTTACTGATTGGATGAATGCTAGAAAAGAAGAGTTCGAAACGTGGCGAGATGCGCAAAAAATAGATTTCACTTCATGGTTCGAATCAATCAAAGATATTTTAAAAACGATTGATCCTGGCGGTACGATGTTAGCCGAGCTAATGGATGCACGTGTAGACATTCAAGGAGTGCGCCATAATTCAATTTCTGAACGTTTATTGGCAGATATGGAATATTTGTATCAGAAATTAGAGAAACGCTTATATACGTTAGAATATGGCGAAATAAGTGACTTGATTATTTTACAAGATGATGCTTTTTCACTGAATCATGAAACAGAAATTGTTGGAACAGTTGATTATCCTGCGATCGATGGGGCATTGGTTATCGCAACAGTTGATGATACAAAACAGAACGCTTATGTGTTTGAAAAAGTGGGTGAAATAAGTGGTTAAAGCAAAACGAATGATGGAAACCGATGAAAATGGCGTGGAACGTCAGTTTTATCCTATTACACATGCATCCGCTGTTCGAGGATTAGAAAAAATTATTGCGGGTCAATCAAAAGTATTATCTGTTAATGGATATACTGGGGCAGTAATTATCACTAAAGCAGATCTAGGCTTAGAAAATGCACTGACAGAACTTCCTTATGCGACAGAAGAAACAGACGGTATTATCACTGCTGAAATGTTTCAACGGTTGTCAAATGGCGAGGGAGGCGTGTACATTCTTCCAATCGCTACCGCAGATGAACTGGGCGGAATAAAGGTTGGCCAACTGTTAGAAATTACAGAAGACGGAACGTTGTCTGCGGTAAAGCAAACAGATCAAAATTTCACCACTGAACTAAAATCGAAACTGGAAGAGTTGAAAGGTTATACTGCTGGAGCGAATATTTCTATTTCAGAAGATGGTGTTATTTCAGCAACTGGTGGTGGCGATGGCGGCGGAGTGAATCAACAATATGTTGACCAAAAAGTTCAAGAAGCCATTGACAGAATACCTGATATTACGTTTGAGAGAGTAGGGGAAGTTGAATGACAGATATTGTTAAAGTAAAACAAGGAGGAACACAGGTATTTCCTCAAACACATTGGAATGCTGTGGAAGGGAAACCAGAAGTATTGAAAGGTGAAAAGGGAGACCCAGGTCCACAAGGTCCAAAAGGAGATAAAGGAGACGTTGGTCCGCAAGGTCCAGCAGGGCAAAATGCAACAACGACAGACGTTGCAACCTCAATAAAAAATGGCTTGATGTCTAAAGAAGATAAAACAAAGCTAGATGGATTGCCAGCAATTACGTTTGAAAAGGTAGGGGAAGTGTAATGACAACAGATATTGTTCAATTAAAAGAAAAAGGAAAACCAGTCTATCTTAAAACACATACTGCCGCAATTGATGGGCTTGAATCTTATATAAAAAAAATAGATGCGGACAAAGCATATCAAAAAATTACCAAAAAAGAACCGTTGTGGACAGGTGCATGGTATGGCGGAGCTGCAGGAAATGGGCAAGTACCTTCTAAGTCTCTTTCACAGTGTGAGAATGGTTGGATTTTACAATGGCAAGAATATACCAAAGAAGGAGCTTTGAACGGTGCGTGTTATCACTTTTTCTTAGTGCCTAAACAGCATGCGCAGAATCCAGGTTCTGGGGGAGTTATTTTCCTTTTACATGGATACTATACTAATTTAGTACGGAAATATTTATATATTAAGGATACTAAAATTACTGGAAACGACTTAAATGCCTCTTCTAGTGATACGGCTGGTTCAGGCAGTAAAATGTTTGCGTTAAGTGCGATTTATGAATACTAGGAGGAAAGAGAACATGAAAATTTGGATTGATGATATTCAAGGTTATTTAGACGGATATTCCACAATGGAACAACCGAATAAAATTGAACTTGAAGTAGAAAAAGAGCCAACAGATTTTTTTAATTATCGCTGGGACGGAACAAGCTTAATATACGATCCTGATAATGTGCCAGAACCAGAGCCAACGCCACCTACGGAATTGGAACTTTTACAAAAGCAAAATGCGGAATTAATGAAGCAAGTTTCTCAGCAGAATCAAGTTATTCAACAAACACAAAGAATGACTGGCGAATTGATGAAACAAGTCGCTGAACTTACGAAAGGAGCGGAATAAGATGAAAACGAATGCTTTTCCAGGTTTCGATAATATTAAACAGTTGTATGATTGGAATTGTTATACAAAACAAGATTTAGTAGATTACGTGAATATGAATTGCTTAACAAAAGAAGAATATACAAAAATTTGTGGAGAACCGTTTAGCGAAAGCTAAGCGGTTTTTCTTGTAAGTAGAAAGTAGGTGCAGGATGAACTTAACAGTAGAATAATGGTTAGCAGTGATTACATTCTTAGGGGGAATTATTTTCGCATTAATGAAATTTTATCATGTCTTTTCTCAATTAGAAGATAGCATGAAAGAACTAAAGGAAGCTGTTGAACGTTTAAATAACCATGAAATACGCATTAGCCGATTGGAAGAGCAAAATAAAACCCTCTTTAGAGGGATTGGAGGAAATAAAAATGATTAATTGGAAATCAAGAATAAAGAACAAACAATTTTGGCTTTCGATTATTCCAGCAGTTCTATTATTAATTCAAGTAGTAGCAGTTCCTTTTGGATATAAATTTCAAATTGAAATGATTAATAAGCAACTGTTAGATGTTGTTAATGCATTATTTGTTGTGCTAACTATTCTAGGTATTGTGACAGATCCCACAACACCTGGATTATCAGATAGGAAAGGAGATAAATAAATGAAAAAGAAACTATTGGCAACGTTACTGGTAGTCTTATTTTTTGTATCACCAATTAGCACATTTGCTGCAAAAGGAGACCAAGGCGTTGATTTGTCTATTTGGAATGGGTATCAAGCAACATTTGGTTATGCACATGATAAATTCTCAATTTCACAAATTGGTGGGCAAAACAACTATGGGATTTATGATCAAGTTACTTATTCTAGTCAAGTAGCTAGTACGATTGCTCAAGGTAAACGAGCGCATACGTATGTATGGTGGCAAAACGTCCTTACCTACGAAAATGCAAAGCAAGTATTAGATTACTTTTTACCTAAAGTTCAAACACCAAAGGGATCAATTGTCGCTTTAGATGCGGAAGACGGCGTTCAATCGACGGATGTAACGCTATGGGCGTTAGACTATATCAAAGAGGCTGGATATACACCGATGCTTTATGGATACAAAGGGTATCTTACTTCATCTTATGATTTATCACGAATTGCAAAGAAGTATCAATTATGGATGGCAGAATATCCAGATTATGAAGTGACACCTTATCCAAATTACAATTATTTTCCTTCATTTGAAAATATCGGTATTTTTCAGTTCACGTCAACCTACGTTGCAGGAGGGCTAGATGGTAACGTTGATTTAACAGGTATTACTGATAATGGTTATACAAAGAATAACCAACCAGCAACAAACACACCAGCTATTGAGGAAGGTAAAGAAGTAGAAAATACGCCAAGTTCCGATGTTAAAGTGGGCGACACTGTTAAAGTGAAATTTAGTGTTGATGCTTGGGCAACTGGCGAAGCTATTCCGCAATGGGTAAAAGGAAACAGTTATAAAGTACAAGAAGTAACTGAGAGCAGAGTATTGCTTGAAGGTATCTTGTCATGGATCAGCAAAGGCGATATTGAATTATTGCCAGATGCGGCAACTGTTCCTGATAAACAACCAGAAGCGACTCATGTGGTACAATACGGCGAAACATTATCAAGCATTGCTTATCAATACGGAACAAACTATCAAAGATTGGCTGCATTAAATGGATTGACAAATCCAAATCTTATTTACCCTGGCCAAATTTTGAAAGTAAATGGATCAGTAGTAAGCAACATTTACACAGTTCAATACGGTGATAATTTATCAAGTATTGCAGCTAAGCTTGGTACGACTTATCAAACCTTAGCTGCATTAAACGGATTAGCAAATCCTAACTTGATTTATTCTGGTCAAACATTGAGCTATTGATTTTTTGCAAAATCGGTTGAAATTTAGAGGTACCTCATTTACAATAGAGTTACCTTTTCATATTATGACTCTTTTCTGTTTAGAAAAGAGGTGCTCCTATCTTATGGCAAGTCCTTAGTTAGGAGCATTTTAATTTTGCTTATACGTAACTTAGTTTAAAACTATTGTATTATATAAGAAAACACCTACTGAAGACGCACAATACTTCCCCAAGTTGTGTATGTTTAGTAGGTGTTTTTAATATAATTGTATATTTGAATTATAAATAAAATACAAGTGTTTTGTAAAATGAAAACTTGAAATTCAAAAAAGAAAGCGGTAAAATGTATTTACCAAACAAATTTTTATTTTTCATTTTATTACTACCTCTTGCCGTCTCTCCCCAATGAGGCGGCATTTTTTACATAAAAATATTGAACTCAAAAAACAGATATTGTAAAATATTCATACATATAAACTCTTATTTTTTCACGCAGACTGCCTTTTCTCAATAAGGTGGTCATTTTTGTTGAAAATTGAAAATCAGTAAAGTAAAATTATTATATATTAAGCTATAGCCAGTAAGAACTATTTTATCCCCAATAAGGTGGTTCTTACTTGGACCATTAGCTCAGTTGGTTAGAGCAAACGGCTCATAACCGTTAGGTCACAGGCTCAAGTCCTGTATGGTCCATATACAGTAAGTTTAGCTAGTTTATTAAGAGTTTTTGTGTTAGTATTTATTTATAAAGATAACTGTGGGGATGAAAATGGCAAGTAGTGTAGAAGTATTTCATTGTAACGATAAAATGAGAATTAATAAATTTGTTGCAGAACCTGATTTCTTAATTATAAGCCAACATAAATTTGATGAGCTTTGGGCGGGAAGAGGGATGTATTTCTGGGATAATAAGGGCAACGCTAAATATTGGTATAAAGATTCTGTGAAAAAAAGTCCAGATTCCTCTTTTTTAATAGCTCAAGCTAACATTTATTATGATCAAGAAACTTTTATGGATTTATTAGATTTAGAAGTTGAAAAGCTGTGTCAACAAATTATTGATAGATATGAAGCATTAGGTGTGATTTCGAATCGTGATTCTTTGGGAAAAAAGATTGACTTTGTTGCATCGGAGTTGAATTTTAAAGTTGTAAGAGTTTCAGGGTATTATAAAAACACTCCGCAGACAAGTTACTTAAAAAAATCTAAAGTTAGCAACAAAAATAAAATTATATATTGCGTAAAAGGAAATAGCGCTGATATAATTACGGAAAGAAAGGTTTTAGGTGATTGATTATGAATGCTAAAGAAAAAATGCAAGCATACTTAAGCAAGCTGAATAACATGGATCCTAAAGAATTTAATGAGTTAAAAGAACGCTATGCTACATTCAGTAATGCAACCGATGAGGCTGATAGTAAAGTTCAATGTGAAAGATTTTCAAGTTTTACTTATAAGAAGTTGTTAAAAATTAGCGATGCGGAGTCCAATATTTTGGATAATTATTTATATGATGATTTGATTAAAGTTACTATGACAACATTAAAAGGATTTGGTTTTGATACATTCAGAGAAAATAAAAAACTAGAAGCTAAGATAACTGTACAGAATCATTCGAAAATATCGATGTCAGATATTAAAAATAATTATTTAGCAGAAGAGGCAGCTTAATGAGCGAAAAACAAGAAACAACAAAAAGTGAATTAATATTAAAGGGTAACCTTTTAAGTGAAACAATATTTAAGATAAATAAAAAAGTTGACTTTCAAGAGTGGAATAAAGATAATGAAATAGAAATAGAGGTTGGAACAACATTCGGGGTTAGCGAAGAAAAACCTACTAATGGTAAACTGGTATTGGAAATTGAAATTTTCAAAGAAGATTTCATTATTCAAGAGAAGCCATTTCACTGTCTAGTTGAAATGGAGTTCTATTTTGAAGACTCTATAGAAGAGTATTATGATAATGAAAATGTAGTTAGTAAATATGCGCTTAATATGTTAAGTATCGCGTATCCCTATATAAGAGCTTATATCTCTACTTTGTCTGCTATTTCGGGCATAGAACAAATTCATCTTCCAGCAATCAATGTTTATGACACTTTTAAAAAACAATTATAACAAAAAAATCCCTACTTCTCACTGTGAGAGGTAGGGATTTTTTTATTTATTCGGTATATTTTACATGTCTATTCGCTTGCCTTTTTTTATTTTTTGATGTAGATTTTATCTTGTTGTTATAGTCTATTTTGCTAATTTGAATTAAAATGATATTATGCAAACCCTTGTGAGTTCTAGTCTGTCTAAATATGGTGTTGTAGAAAAATTACACCGTGAAACTAAATAATTTAGTTAGATAGAGCCTAGAATCCTTGTTGTGTAAGGGTCTAGGCTTTTTATCTTTTGATTCATTACATGTTCATTTGTAGATGGAATGTAGAGGGAGGATTACCCAAGTTTGGCTGAAGGGGACGGTCTCGAAAACCGTTAGGCGAGTAACATCGTGCAAGGGTTCGAATCCCTTATCCTCCGTACTGAGAAGCAGTTGAGTTATTAGTTGCAAATAAAACGACAGAGACGTACACTTAAAGTAGAAAAATACTTAAGAAGAGGTGTCTATTATGTCAAACTATGAAGAAAAAGAAGCGCAAGCATTAGTAAAAATTGCTGACGTTTTGAACAAATTGGATGCAAGTTTAGAAGAGTTGGGCTCGCTAGATGAGGATACAAAAAAACATAGTATGAAGAGATGGATTGTTGAAAAAAAAGCCATTCATGAGATTAAAAAAATTGCACAAGAAGCTGGTAAGTATGACAAGTATGATGAAAAAGAATTAGAAAAAGAAATGGATCTGTTGGAAAAGTTTATGTAAAAAAGCGCTAGCTTTTGTTCAACAGTTATTTAAGTTTGAGTCTAGAATTAATCGTTTTGATTTTTTCTAGGCTTATTTTTTATGAAGTAAGCAAATCGTATCGGGAGAGGTATTGGAATAAGAAATAAAGCATGTATTGATTCAGAAAAAAAGTTGTAGTAAAATGTTCGTCACAACTACTTTTCTTATGATTTCATAGAAGGAAAAGTTGGAATAATGAATTGAGAAGAGTCGATTTTTAGGAGATGATTTTAG
>JAEHJW020006074.1_pt1 | contig 35778 bp, 41 predicted proteins | sample 9271431 | NCBI WGS metagenome assembly JAEHJW02 | reverse complement strand
GCATGACGCCGTTGCCCGTGCGGGGCAAGACATCGGTCGGCCATAAATACGACCGGATCGTGCGCAATGTGCCGTGGACCGAAGCGGGCCTCGTATTCTTGCGCAGTGTGCGGCCGGATCAAGACGGCTGGGTGGATTTAGATCGGTTGCCGGATGTGAAAATGCACCGGCGGATGGTCAAACTGTACCAGCAGTTGGTGACGCTGAATCCCGCGATGGACCATGACGACGCATGTGACGCATGGGATTTGGCGATTAGCGCAACTCGAATGCAGAAGTGGTTTGATCAAATGACAGAGGAGGACTAACCGGTGGCGAAAACCCCGCGCAAAATGGAGACCGAACGGATTGCAAGCCTACTGTGGGAGATGCATCAGCGTTTGGGCGCGTTGGAAGCCAGCATGTTTGATTTTGCCGTGCGCCAGCGAGCTATGGAAGAACTGATGACCTCGCGGAAGCTAATGAATCCTGCTGAGTTTAACGCAACCTGTGAACGGATGATGGAGGAGATAAAGGAGATGCAAGCCCATGCCACTCAAGCCCCCGACGGACGTCAGTCAGCGTCAGACAGTCCCCGGCGCGAACCCGCTGGCCATGCGGTGGTGGCAACAGCACCGCGTCTGGCAGGAGATCAAGACACCCACCCCCTATCGGTGTGATCAGTGTGGGCAGGATGACCTCACCGGTGTCCGGTTCGTGGGGACGGCCATGGGGGCGGGCTACCAATCCGCGAGCGTCATTTGTCCGACGTGCCGGTGGCGCCCCTTGACGCCTCCAGTCAAAAAGCGAAAGCCGAAACGGCAAGCGCTACCGGATTAATGGATAAACATGCAGAACGCAGAAGAATATTCGTAGTTTATGCAGAAAAGTGCCAGAAAAGACGCCTTGAGACAAAACAGAGCGCATAAAGACTGTATACAAAAGGTCGACGGATAACTCGAAAGGATGAAGTCTTATATGGCATCAGCGAAAGACACCCCAGAGCCCTTGTATTGTGAAGCCTGCGGCCACACAGCGACGGCTGTGTTGCAAGGCACTTTTGGCACTCTCTGCGCGGCTTGCGTGGAACGGATTAGCGGGCATACGTTGGATGACCTTGCCGGGATGGACCCGGCAGCGCAAGTGATCCGTCCACTGACGGCAGAAGATGAACGGCGGATTATCGCCCAGACCATGGCACAATATGGGCCGTCGCCCGAAGATATGCGGCGCGTCGCGAGATTTTCAGTGAATCGTCATCGCGGACCAATTCCCCAGGAGGCATTGCCTAATGAACGGTAACGGATTTTGGGCCTGCGTGGCTCCGCAAGGGCAGTGCGTGCGCGGCTATGCGCAGGCGGTCTATCTGCCACATAAATGTGAAGGTTGCCCCATGGCCAAATATGTAACGGGTGAGCCTACGGGACTAGCTAAAAGCCTGAGCGGCAGTCCCTTGACGAGCACGGAACAGCAAGCGATTCGGCGGTTGCAGAAATGAGCCGGACGATCGCGGGCTATGTCGGCTCGCCACAATCCCATTCTTACCGCCATGACGTTACGCTGACGGACAGCGCGGATTTGCCGGGGCTGACGATTTATCTGATGCCCGCTTACGGATTCTGGCGCGCCAAGGCCCACTGGACGGATGCTGAGGGGCATGAACAGATCGTGGTGCTTACGGACGTGGTGACATGGGATGCGCCGTGTGATGAAGACCCGATGGGACACCGACTCTATATGCATGCGGTGATCCCGGATCGTGAGTGAGAGAGGAGGCAAGCCGAATGGCCATGGACTTTTACAGATTTGACCAGGGCTTGCCTGCCGCTCCGAACAGTGGGCCGAAGACGCTGTGGATGCCCAGCCATATTGTCGCCGACGAATTAGAGAAAGCCCGCCAAGCGCAACATTCGGAACGCCGCATGAAACAGCGCGGATTCTTTGGCGATCGGGCTATGTCGCCAGTGGACGTGTCGCAACCGGGCGCCTTTTTCTCGGACTGGAATCGGCTGACGGGATTCAATGCGTCTGGCGGCATGGAGAAACCCGCGGATGAAGTGGGCTTCGGGTTTTTGCGGGACAGTTATTTTCGGTCCGCGATTGACCAAGTGATTATCAATACCCGCATCGCGCAGGTGCGCCAAGTGGCGCGGCGGTGCCTCGATCCCCAGAAGCACGCTGGGTGGCGGATCGTGCATAAGATGCATTTCAGTCCCGATTTTCGGGAGACGCCGGCGATCAAAGCGGCGTGTGAAGAAGTGGCTCAAGTGATTGAACATCCCAATGGATGGGTCCATCCCGGCGGCTTGGTGGATGTGCTGACGATTATGGTGCGCGAACAGCTTACCATTGACCGTAAGGCGTTATCTATTTCGCGGGATCGCCTGAGACGTCCGGTTGCCGGGTATTGGCACTTGATCGACGCCGCCACTGTGCTCCCCCGCTTGGAAGTGCTCTATCCCTGGATTAGCAAACATCTGACAAACCCTGCGCCGGAATCAGGCTATGACGAAGAAACGATCCAGTCGGCGATTGACGCCGCCATTAGTGACATCTTTCAGTCGAGTGGGGTGAATCTGGAAGACGCGGGATGGGTGCAGGAAGTGGACAGCCACATTACCGCTGCGTGGAAACCCCACCAGTTGAGTATGCACATTACCCAGCCAAGTGTCGTCATCAACAAGGTGCCGTATGGGCAAGGCTCTCTGCTTCAGCAAAGTTTGGACCTCACCGCCGGATGGGTCAACTTTTGGCAATACAACCAATCCCATTTTCGCACGAACTATCCGGAGAAAGCCTTGATTCTGCACGGCGAGTACGACCCGAACGGCTTGGAAGCCTACAAACGCAAACTGTTTGGGGAAGCGGGGCCGGCGAGTTGGGAACGCTTGCTGATTTTGCCTGGGGACGAAGACACGAAGGCCGAAGCATTAGACCTAGGCGCGGCGCCTAAAGACTTAATGTGGGATAAATTGGCAGATATGATTATCCGATTAAAATGTGGGGTCTACCGCATGGACCCGTCCACAATTGGATGGGATTCACACGGTGGGGAAACCGGGCTAATTTTCAATGCGCCCAACCGCGAAACGCAAGTCGCTATGGCGCAAGAAGAGGGCTTTCACGGACTCCTGCAAGACCTCTCGACATGGATCACAGAGGCTTTAGTCAAGCCATGGAATCCTGATCTGATTTTCTTTTTTGATGGGTTACAGCGTCAGCAAGAGCGGGAACGTATTCAACTGTCGTCTGAGGCCGTCGAGCATTACTGGACCCTCGACGAAGCCCGGCAGAAAGAAAACTTGGCTCCGTTGCCGGGTGGGCTGGGCAAGTTGCCGTTGTGGGCCGCAAAAGCCCAACTTCAGCAAAATCACCAAACTGCCATGGCCAAACAACAGCAACAATGGGCCGCCTCCCAGCCCGTAGGCGAGACAGAGTCTGCATCCCCTCTCAAGGGCGATCAGGGGAGCGTCTTGCCTGGGCGCGACCTCTTGCCGGGAGGAAAGCCGAGCGTGCGCAAATCGCTCACGATTACCTTAGAAGATGAGGAGGAGTGACCATGGGCATCATCGGTTTTAGCGGAGCGGCCCGGTCTAAAGATCGGGTGCTAGGCCATTTCGCATGGGACGGCCAACGCATTACCGTGCGCACACGTTTGCGGCCCGACGGCTCTATTGTGGACGGCGTAGATTTTTTTGATAGCCAAGGGCACTTGATTTACGGGACGATCCAGCAAGTGGGGACGGTGGCCGATGCGCTGGCCGCGTTTGCGGCGTGGCAAGAAGGATTGGAGCCAGGCCCGGTATATCCGGGCGATGACAATGGCGAGTCCAACGATTTGCAGCGCGAGATTGACGCGATGCAGGCGACCGATCCTATGGCCAAGATTGGTCTCTATGGGCTGGGTGCTCATCACCAAGGCATTCATGGCCAGTAAACTCTCCCTAACGAGTACCCTCACAGAGGAGGAACTGGCCAAAGCGCTGGCTGTGGCCGCGATCCACTATGGGGTGGCAGAGGCGGTCCAACGGCGTTTGACAAAAGCCCACGCCTTGGCGCACATACCAGACCCCGTGGAAGGCCCTTGGCCTGATCCGCGCCAACAACCCATTGAAGATTGGGCGACGGCATTAGCGGAAGGTGCTGTGCAAGAATGGGTGGATGGGCAAATGCGGTGGGCGCGGTGGAATTGGACGCCGGAGCCCTTGCAGATTCCGCCGCCATCCCGCCTGCGCGACGTGTGGTGGCTCTTAGCGTTGGGATTGGTAGGATTGCCGCTGTTGGTGCAATTAGATGTTTCGATGACCGCCGGAGCCGCGTGGCTGGATGGGGTGGGGCCAGCGTGGGCTGACAATCATCCGGGCCGGTTGCCCCCGTTGCCGCGTGGCCAGTGGCCGCCCTCCAGTTGGGATGCTCTGCAAGACATTGCGACGCGCTTGACGCGGTGGGCCGACCAGTTGACAGGGACCGTCCGGGAAGGCTGGGCGCAAGGGCGCCGTTTAGGCATGACAGCTAAAGAGGCGCGGCGGGGGATCGCGGAACACTTTACGGGCTGGAGCCAAGATTTTGCCCGGCTCGTGCGCACGGAACTTGCGGCCTCTTGGCACAATGCGACCTTGGCGACAACGACTGCTGAGTATGGCATTGTTAAAGCCATTCCCGGCGCGTGCCCCGATTGCGTGCGCTTGCTGGAAGGGAAGACATTCCGCTTGTATAAAAGCCGGCCGGCAAATGCGCAGGCGGAAGCCTTAACGGCGTTCTGGCCAGATAAGTGGTTAGAAAACTGGAGCCAGCCGAAGAGCGCATGGGTACCAGCGATTCCGCTTCACCCCAATTGTCGTCACCACCTCACCCCACTCCGAAAGAAGGGATCATAGATGCCGTCATTTGCCATGACGCCTGATGGGCGCCTGATGGAACGCTATGCGGCGGCTTATCTTGGCGATGCGGCTCCTACGTATCCGGCGGACATCATGGTCAAAGGTCGTCACGTAGACGATACTCACTGGAACGCCGCCCAAAAAGCCGTGGTGCATCAGTATCACCTGTCGGAGCAGGATGGCGATCGGTATTGGCGTCGGGTGCAGGCGGTGTACCAACGCATGGAGGCCCATAGCGGAAGCGGGCAGCCGGCGCAGAAGTCTCAGGGAGGCATCATTGGACTGGTGCTGGCGAAAAGCGATGCGGGCGAACACTGGATTACCATTCATCCCCACGGCAAAGGTGCGAATGCGAACGGGGAGGATATGCCGGGACGTCATGTACTCATTGATGGAGACGGGCGGATTGTCGGAGGCGCGGTCCCCAAGAGCGCACAAGGGAAGTCAATTAGCAACTGGTGGAAGACCGATCAAGGGCACGACGAACCAGCATTGAGCCAGCATTTACGCGAGCAAGGGCGCACGCATACCTTAACGCCGATGCAAACATTTGTGTTGGATGAAAATAGCCATCCCGTGCCGCACACCAGCCATCAAATTACGATGGGCGAAGGCCACCAAACGCAGGAAGTCCGCAACCGCACCACACGCGGCACGCATCCCGAAACCGCGCCTGGGCATTTGCGGGTACAGGGGGGCGCGAACGGGAAGTACTTCTTGCATAGCGCTTATGCGGATAAGGATGATTTGAAACAAGCCGGCGCGCGGTGGGATGCCGATGCGCGCCTGTGGTATGCCCCGAATAAGGACGTGCTCCATAAAATTTTGGCGGATGACAAAAACTTCCCACATGTCACGATTGACCAGAATGCGGTGCATGCCTATGGCACGGGGGAAACGGCAGCGGATGCGCCGCGATCTCATATGCCCACGCTTGATGCCGCCGCAACCGAAAAGTTACCGACATTGCAGGGTACGGAGAAGCAAGTGGCGTGGGCGGACGAAATTCGGGCGAAACAGCTCGTCCGGATTCGGGAGGTTGCCCATAACGTATTGAGCCGCAAACTCAAAGAAGGGCTCACGCCCACGCAAGAAGCTCAAGCGCGGCACGCCCAACAATTAGCGCAGGACTGGCTAGATCAGTATGAGCACGCGACATCTGCCAAGTGGTGGATTGATCACCGGGGAGACGATAACGATAGTGGGGATTGGATGCGAGAAATGCGCAATTATGTCTGGGCGCATACACCGACAAGCGAGACCGCTACCGCGCCGTCTCCCGCACCGGCACCTCCCGCGACACTAGACAGAGTGCAGCAGCGCATTGAATCTATAATGGCCAATAAACCGAATGGTCAGCGCCGAGCCCTTCGGTGGCTGGAAGCAATTCGCGCAGGCCGCGTGTACAGTACAGAAACTCTTAACGGGCAACAGGCATTAAGTGTTGAATTGCCGGTTACGGCCAATGGGGGAGGGACGGCGCGGTACCCAGCTAGAATGGCTGTACAATGGAGCGCCCAAGCCGCACGCGATGCGCTGGCCGCAACGCCTGTTTTGGCCGAAGATCTCAGCGATTTGATTCTGACGCACCATATCGTGGTGAAACCCGAAGGGGTGACCAAATCCCATGAACACGTTGGGCGTCATACGAATGGCCGTTTTGTACCGAAAGATGATCCCGCCGCATGGCAGGGCGAGACACATCGGTGGCGCAAGCAGATGGGGCAAATCGGCTTCCTCAGCGAGGATCGGCAGCGGGTCAGCGAAACGGAGCCGGACGGCTTGGATGTCGAAGGGCAAGAAACCGCCGCCAGTCCGCCCCGGCCGTTCCCCTATGACGTGCCCAATCGCACGGATGCGCCGACCAGTATGGCAGCGAGCCAAGCAGGAGCCAAGCGGCAACCCTTGACTCGTGAAGAACGCGATCAAGTGCGCCACCGCTTTGGCCGCGATGCGACGCAATGCTCGTTTGCGCGCGACAAAGATGGGGTGTACGCCTACACCCACCGGGCCCGGTCCAAGAGTTATCCGCATGTGCTGGCGGTGCCCAAGGCCGCAGTACGGTGGATTGCGAGCACGGGGTGAGCGTCGACAGCAATCCCAATTTGCACCCCGCGTTGACGGGGTGGACCGGCCAGCCGTATGAACGGCACATCCGGTTGTTCGACGTTTTTGGGCCAGTGCCCACAATGCAGAATGCCACGACCTTACACCTTTGGCTGAAGGCGTGGGTAGGAGCGCCTGTTACCGTAGATGCCACTGGCTGTACGCCGTTGCCTGTGGGCTGGCTGTATACCGCGACCAACCATATTCCTTACGCCCAAGTGCAATGGGAGGGTCTGACGCAGACGGATCAAGCCGCGTTGGCCTATGTGGCGCTGACGGGGCCGAAAACAACATCCAGTTAAGGAGGTGAGGGCATGGGCATTCGAGAGTACCTGAATCCGCCGCCGACGGGCATTGCGGGCTATGCTGCGCGTCCGGATGTGGGCGGCATTCGCGCGATGGCTAAAAGCGCGGAGCAGTCGCATCACAAGACGATTGATGCGCAATACCAAAATCCCGACGGGTCATTCAAAGGGGGATTTGCGGGCGCGGTGAAATATTTTATGCACGAAGGCTACTCCAAAGAGGCCGCGACTAAGATCGCGGGCAAGATTGCCGCTGAGCAGCATGGCGGGTAATCGAGAGGAGGGGACGCCATGGCTGTGATCGTGACGGTCGATCAGAACGAGTATTCCGTCAGCGAGCATGGAAGCCAGATTGTGACCGCCTATCTGACCTTTCCGAGTGCTACGGGGGGCGATACCTTTACGGTGGATCTGGTTCGCGAAGATGGATTTGGCGCTATCAGTACCGTAACGGTGACGCTGGCCAGTGGCCAAACCCAAGCCACGACGAGTTTTGACTTACGTGATGCGAAAGATACGTATGGGTTTGTGGTGGCCCGGCATGGCTGGTATACCGTGCAGGCGACTCAAGGCAGCACCGGGATTACCACGAGTTCCGAAACTTTCTATGTGGGGCTCGTCACCGTCAACGAACTCAAAAATATGTGGTGTTACGGAGTGCCTTTTGATAGCGCAGGAGCCAATGGGCTCGTCGTTCAACCCCGAGTGGTAACCGGCGTCACCATTCCGACGGTGCCGAGTCAAATGCCGCGGGGCATGCATGCGCTGGCTTACCAACCCGCCACGTCTAGTGCCCCGGCCACCTTGAGCTGGGACAGCGGGACGCCGGTGCCGATTACGGAACCAGGCCCGGCGTATTATGCTCTCGTCAACCAAACCGGGCAAGATTACGTCCGGGCGCAAGTGGTGCCGGGGCAACTGCCCCTAACCGCCGTCAATGAGCCGCTCATTGTTGATCATTTGGCGATGGATGATGAATATTTGCGGCGGCTGATTGAAATGGCGCAAGGGTTCATCGAACAGGCGATCTGGTGTTTCGCCGAGCCGACGTATGTGGGCACAGACCCGCAAACTCTTGCCGCCGGCCCCGAAACCAACGTGTTTACGGGTTGGTGTGACCACACAGGCATTCCGCAGTCATATTATCGGCCGCGCGATTTTATGCGGTGGATGGCCATGGTGATGCCGTATAACCGTCTCTTAAAAGTCCTGAATTTGACGGGCTACTTTAACCACACGCTGACTTTGCAAGTGACCTTGGACTGGATCGTCTGGAACGAGACGAACGGCGAAGTGGAACTGGTCCCGAGTAACGGCGCGGTGGTTACGTGGCAGTTTTATGAAAGCGCGATGCTCCAATTTCTCTATATTTACAACCACATTCCTAGTTTCTGGCATTACTGGGTCATTGCCGGATTACGGCATGAGCATGAGCTACATGCGCCAGTGCGCGAACTAATCGCGAAGAAGGCCGCCTATGATGCCATTGCCTTAGCGGGTTCAGCGTATTCGGCGGGGATGCAGACGCGCTCCACAAGTCGTGATGGTGTAACGGGAAACATCGGATACCAACAAGGCTACCCGTGGGCAGCCTTGGCTAATCAGTATGGGCAGTTCCTCTGGGGACCGAAACTGGATTACCACCACTCGCAGATTTTGAAAATCAAGAAAAGGGCTATTGGACCAAGCCTTATTGTTACGTGATGTGCTAGTCGTCGTCAAAAAAAAGGACGTGATGCCTCATGCCCCTCTGGCCAGGACAGTTGGGCGGTGTTGCTGCGCCCGGATCGAACCAAGCCGCCCCGGCGATGACGCGATCCGCCTCGCAATTGCTGAATACAGCAGTGGCCCGGCAACCAGATGCGCAGGATAAAGCCGCTAGTCAAGTGGCCATCGGGGACGGCGCGTGTCCGCGGTGTCGGGCGCCCTGCCGCCCTTTCGCCTTACAAGTGCAAGTGCAGGCGTGGACCCCAATGTTAGCCCAAGCCGTGCGTGCGCCTTATACGGGGCCGCGCGGTCCGCAAGCTAAGCCGGATGCGAAGCAGACACAGGCGGAGCCGGCAGCGATGCAACAGGCGGAGGTCCTTATCGGCGATGTGCCCGCTTGGAGCTGTCATCGGTGCGCGTATGTGGCCATGAGCGCGGCTACAGAGGCGGTGTTAGGCGTCGTGCGCCAGCATTACACGATTCCCCAAGGGACGACTCATGTGTCTTGGGCGCAGATTATGGCGTGGGTTTCCACGCGAGAGGAGAATCCCTCATGAGTATTCCGGCAAACCTCCGGTCGCTGCTAAATAGCCGGCCGTTTTTTCGTCCCCTGATCGACCTGAAGATTGGCGATCAGTTTTGGTCCTTGCAACGCGGGCTCGTGACAGGCAGCACCGATCCGGTGTCGGGCAATCCCGTCAATCCGGGGTTTGGTTTTGACGCGAATGTGTTGCCGACCGGAGTCGCCAACATGGCGTCCGTGACCACGACAACTTCCGCGACGGCCTTAGCCACGTCCACGGTCACATACGCTGTGCCGAATGCCCCAGCGGCGTGGAATGGCCGCGCATGGGTGCAGTATGGTAATGGCTATGTCGTCTCTGCCGCGTATAGCGCGGGGACGCTGACCATCACGGTCGGCTCTAATGCCGCGAGTCAAGATCTGACGATCGCTGTCTGGAACGGTTAAGGCCATGGTAATCGTGCCGGATCGCTTGGCGATCTATCTACCGTTGGCGAAAGCGGGAGAGACGACAGAACGCGGTGCGAAACATCGCTTCGTCTATGGCGTCGCCTCGACCGATGATTGGGACTTGCAGGAGCAACGCATCTTGCAAGAGGGTATTAACTTCCAGCCGCTGCTTTTGAGTGGTTTCTTCAATTGGAGCACCGGGCCGGTAACGACCTGTGTGAATCCTCTCTGATATCGGGGAACTCCCCAACACCGAAGTCGTCATGGAGTTTCTTCAGCAGTGGGCAACCCCGAGGCAAGGAGCTTCGCTCGAAGCTGACTAGCCGTAGAGACTGAGCGAGAGGCCCCTTCTACAGAAGGGTGAAGCGACAGTCCGAACCCGTTAGGAATAGCGGGAGCAGGGCAGAAATGACCCTGCCCATCCCTTCATGGGACGAGTAACAACATGCAATTGGAACCACCAAGATCGGCCCGGCGCCATCATTGGGGAGCCATGGCAAGTAGAAATTGCTCCATTTCAAGGACGCCCGGCGCTGCATATCATGGGAATCCTCTATCAAGGGGTGCAAGATGCGGATGATGCCTGGGCCTTGATGAAAGCGATGGCAGACCCGCGGAATGCCGCGAAGCGGGGACTCGGCTGGTCGATTCAAGGGTCGGTGGATCAGTTGCAAGCCGATACAGTGCTGGCCTGCACCGTTGCGCAAATGGCTTTGACACACGAACCCGTTAATCCGGTGACATTTGCCCGCTTTGCCAAGTCCCTGAAAATGGCACGATCGCAAACGATGACCACTCAAAGCGGCGCACCGCTGCGCTTACAAGATCTGGATTCCGGTACCACGAGCGTCCTTTATGGGCCGTGCCGTGCTGATCATTATGACCCCGTGACCCACCGATTCCGGCGCGGGATTGGCGATGCTTTTCGCCATCTCGTGCAGTGCCGGGGTTATAGTCCCGAAGCGGCTCACGCGCTATTGCAACCACTCGCGGCGCAATTTACCGCGCATTCTAAGGAGGTAGCCTCATGATGAACCCCGAGCAAGAATTAGACGCCGCTTTTGCGGCGTATGCTCAACTCAACAAAAGCCGGGGCGGCAACGCGCCGGAAGGGTCGGACAACGAACCCGCGATCCCCAACCGTATTCCCGGTACCTCGCCGCAAGAACAGCGCGAAGATAACCGAGCGTATATGGACACGCAGTATGGCGGCACCGAGCCGCGCGATCCCGCCGATGAACGAGCCACACGGGATATGGCCAACCGCCAGCGCCGCGTGTTCGGCGAACAGAACGACGACGATTTAGCCGAATCTGAAGCCGAGCGGCGCCGCAAGAAAGAGGAAGAGGATGACGAGGCCGAAGAGATTGAAAAAGCCCTCAAACTCTATCGCCGCATTAAGAAGTCTGATGCTGCCACACGAGCCATCGAAACGAGCCAAGACGCTTATCTGCGCGACCAGCGCGGGCATGACGATTTGGGCGGAGATGAAGATGACGACATCCACGGCGAGCCGGAGCGGTATGCGGATGGGCGTTTTGGTGAAGAAAATCCCGATGACTCCGTCCAGATCACCAACATGGGGCGGCGCGTCGGCAGCCCCAATGCGCAACGCAAATCTCTAACCACACAGGAAGACTATTACCGCGACACGATGCAGGCAACCGGTTTTGATGCCCGTGTGTGGAATGGTAACCCCGGTCTGACGGCGATGGCGGATGTCATGGCGGCACACTTAGCGAAATCTCAAAAGCGCATGGATCGGCTGGAGACCGTGCTGACGGCGGTCTTAAAAGAAAATCAGGGGTTGCGGGCCAAACTGGACAAGTCCCTTTCGGCCCAAGCCATGATACTGAATGGCCACACGGAACTGCAAAAGAGCCTCGCACGGATCGAAGGCCAGCCTGTTGACTTCGCGCCATCTGGCTTGATTATGATGCCTCAGCGGCAACAGGCTCCCGGCCAGTCCGCGGCTCCCGCTGGAACTAAAGGGCTGACCAAGAGTGCGCTCAAGGCCACGCTGAAGAAGGGCATGCAGTCCGGCGCGATCGGTGCCGACATGCTCCGGGATTTTGACACGCAAACCGGACGCGGCATGAAACCGCAAGAATGGGTGGACTATGCCCTGAACGACACAGAGCGGGCCAACTTGGGCCTGTAAGGAGGAACATCCATGCCACAATCGTTAGCATCACGGGAAACCGTCGGCATTATGGGTAATCGGCTCGCTCGTGAATCCGCTGTCATGGCGGGGGGCGCCGGGGAGTACAACCACGAAATCAACTTGGTCCAAAAGGCCATGGGCGTCCCAGGCGGCGCCTATGTGGCGGCCAATGGCTCGGTCATTACCCCAGACTATGATGAACTCATGAAATCCACGAAATGGCGCAATCCGAACTTCCGCAAGGTCACCGGTGACGTGCATTTGCGCGCGTTGGAAGAAGCCTATGCTCAAGCTCAGCCGGGCCTGTGGAACTTGATTGATGTGGGTCTGTATGGGCCGCGCCTCTATCAAGAGCCCGGCCTAGCCAAGTCTCTGGGGTTTTTCAACAACCTCGGGCGTCAGTACTTTGGCCCGAGTTTTCAGGGTGACGCTACGGTGGCCGACTTGGCGAAAGCCATGGCGACGCAAAACATCGGCGGCGATTACGGGGATGCCACGCCGTTGCGCTTGCAGAACCTGGACGCTACGATGACCTCGGTGTTGTTTGAGGAGCAGCATTTCGTGAAATGGAACTGGTTGGAACGAGTGCCGTCGATTCAGCCGTACTACGAATGGAACGACCGCCTCGCATACGGCTCCATTCGCGGATCGGCCGCCTTTGTCGAAGGCGGGACGCCTCAAGGAGGCACCGCCCAGTTCAGCCGGAACGGCATCTATGTGCGGTACTTCGGCGTTCGCCGGGGTATTACCCACCAGATGGCCTTGACGGGACAGTTAGGCGGTTCGCAGGTTGACCCCGTGGAGGAAGAAAACCGAGACGGCGCGATGGAACTGCTGGGCTTCATGGAGCGAAACTTCGTCTGGGGCAATCACCTGATTACCGACAACGAAGGGAACACGGTCAATTATGACGGCTTTGTAAAAGCCCTTGAAAATGGGGTGCAGTTTGTTGGCACGTCGCAGACAAACACGATGCCGAATGGGTACCAAGCGGGGATGAACGTGCTGGACATGCAAGGCCAGTACTTCGATTTTTCGCTCTATGAAGGCATTGGGCGGCGCATGGCGCAGCGCGGATTCGTGACCTCGTTCCGCAACATGCGGAGTTTCATGACGCCGACCGTGTTGGAAGACTTGGCCCGGTTGCGTCTCACGACAGAGTTCAAGCAGTTGGTCGCGGTTAACCCTGAACGTGGCTATGTGCCGGGTGTGCCGTTGGCTGGCTACCAGTCCAACTTCGGATTTATTCCCTTCACGTATGATTTATTCTTGAACCGTGCGGGCATGACCGACCAGCCTGTGGATACCGCTGACCAGCAGTCTCCAGCTCCTCCCGTTGCGAGCAGCGCCCCAGCAGCGGCCGCGCCAGGCACCGGTGTTACCAGCAATTTCTTGGCAGATACCAAAGCGAGCGTCTCGGATGCGGGCACGTACTATTACTGGGCGTCCGCCAACAACGACTCGGGAGAATCTCTGCCGATTTACATGGGCAGCGTGTCGGTGGCAGCGGGACAAGTTGTCAACATGACTATTGGCGCGGGATCGTCTAACGGCAACCCCGTCACAGCCTTCCGGATTTATCGCGGTGTGACGGACAACATGTACGATGATCAAACCGGATGTATCGAAGAAGTCCCGGCGTATAACCAAAGCACGGTCGTCTTTACAGACACGAACACGTGGCGCCCGAAAACTGGGATGATTTTGCTGATTGACCGGACGCCGTCCAACGTGGCGATTGCCCAGATGGCCCCTATGCTGAAATGGCCCTTGGCCATCACCAGCACGACCGTGGAATGGCTGATTCTGCTGTACAACGCGCTCGTGGTGAAAGCTCCGCAGCGGTGTTTCCTGGTCAAGAACATTGGCCGGCTGAACACGGCGGGACTCCCCGGCGCGGAACTGTAATGCGGCTGGCAGGAGGTGTGCCGGGCACAGGACATAGCGTCCTGTGTGCCGGGGCCTCCGAAGCCACGCGGTGGGTCTGGGATGAGCATGGGGAGGCAGAGGTCCCCGAAGAAGCGGCATTGATCGTCTTGGCGCTAAGCGGACGGTCAGGATTGCGCCAAGCGGATACCGAACCCGCGCCGGACCTTCCGGATGATGAAGCACTGGACCTGCATCCTCTCGGCCATTATACGTTCGAAGCACCCCCGGCTCCGGCGTCTGATGAGGCGAATACTCCGGTGAAAGCGACTCCCAAGAAACGATCTGCACCCCGAAAGAGGCGATAACCGATGGCCACGAGTCCGACGCAACCAAGAACCAATGCGATGGATCTGAACGCCGCCCTGCGGTCCTTCGCGGTCTTAGGGCTCCCGTCTTCGGCGGTGTTAGCTTATGCCGTTGCAGCGGAAGGGATTGTGCCCTATCCGGATGCGACAGCGGCCAATAACCCGAATCAACCGACCATGCTCCAATCGACCGTGCGTGGCCGCACGTTTCACACGGTGGCGATCACGGGCACGTTTGTAGCCGATCTTAATATCGAAGCCACACTGACCGGCGCTGATGACGAATGGTTGCCCTTAAACGCTGCGGCCATTAGCGCACCGGGATTCTATACGTATTCCGTGGCCGTGAATGCCATCCGGGTGAATGTGACGAGTTATACCAGCGGGACGATCACCGTTAAATTGCAGTCGCAACGCGGAGGCTAACATGCCATGGAACAATAGTCAGTTTGACGATCTGCTGATGCAAGATTTTTTCGCGGATCATGCCGAACTCCTCCAATGGGCACAAGCCACCCGGTGCGGATGCAGCAATACGCCGACGAGCCCCAACAATATGGCCTGCGCTGTTTGTGGCGGCATCGGGTACTTTTATCCCAACGCCTTGGCGTATACCCATGCTGTGCTCACAAGCGTGACGCAAACCGAAGATTTGTTGGCCTTGGGCTTGGCGCAAATGGGGGATCTGGTCTGTGATCAACCGCCGGGCGCCGTATCCCTCTCGCCGTGGGATCTGGTCTTAACCACGTGGACGAGCGGGGTGCCGTTTCAAGGAGAAACCGTGGTGCGCGGCACGGGAACTACCGATAAGCTGACGTTCCGGGCGAATACGGTCTATGCCGTGATTCAAACCAACCCCACGACGGGGGCTGTGACCACCTATAGCGCCAGTGATTATAGCGTGAACGGCAAGATCATTACATGGCTGGCAAATGCGCCAACTGCTGGAACTCTCTATACCATTCGCTATAACGCGACGTATGAATGGGTCGTATTTGCGCCGGGGTTGGTCCGGATGGAACGCGGGACGAATTTTGGACCACGCACAATTCTCCGCAAGCGTGAAATTGCCCTGCCGAACGCCCCCGGAGACTTGTTGCCGGGCTAAAGGAGATCCCATGCTGACATGGACCTATTCCGGCCTCGACACCATTCAGAAGACCGTCACCCACTGGGCGGACCCGTTGCCCTCGGCTGCTCACCAAGAAGCCGGGGCGGTCGTGCAGACCGTCTGGCAGGCGGTGGCAACAGGGGCTGTGATTCCTCCACTCGACGTCCCCTATGTCAATTGGGGCCTCGCGGCCAGCGTGACGGTGCAAGAGGACGGGGAGGGCGCGACTGTGACGGCAGACGCCGCGCAGATGCCCAAGGGTGCGCCGAGTTGGAATATGAAACCCATGTTATTGGGCGGACCCAAGGCGCGGCATGGGGCGCATTCCATCTATAACATCATCCCGATGCGCACTGCCGCCGCCCAAGTGCCCAGTGCCGTGCTCGGAGAAATCGTCCTGCATAGTGTCAACCAAGCCATTGGCGGCCCGCGCCGCACGAAACAGACGCCCGTGGGCGCGTACACGTGGACGCACGGGCTGTATCAGGGCATGCGTATTGGGATGCACCCCGATCTCCCGGTCGGCCCCGTGACCTTCCGCACTGTCTCTTCCAACAGTCCCGCAGCCTCGTGGTGGTATCCGGCTAAACCGGCCTTACCGCTCTTAGAGGCCGTGTGGACCGGGGCGGCAGGGCTGGTGGCGCGGGTGTATGCAGGCGCGTGGGAGGACCGCTTATGATTGTCACCGGCCATTGGGCCATCCAGAACATTATTACCGGGGGACTCAGCGCGTTTGCGGCGAATGCGGCCACGCTGGCTCCCCAAATTTTTGCCGACGCCCCGGATTACATTCAAACCGAAATTCAGACGCTGTATGGCAATCCCGCAACACAAGTGGCGGTTAGCGTGGGCTATCCTCTCACGGCTACGCCGGTAGCGCCGGGCGTGTGGATCTATTCCCAGCCGGGGCAAGAACTTCTCGCGGAGGACACGCTGGGCTATGGCTTGCAGAATCAAGTCAGCGCCAGTGCCTCGCAAAACACCAACGGGATTGCGTCTCGGTTTACATGGGCGATTTTGTGTATCGCGCCCAACGCGAACGGATCGCTGGCCCTCAACGCTTTGGTGGAGTGGGCGCTCGATAGTCAGCGCAAGAGTTTGCTGGCCACGCTGGGCGCTTGGACCATGACGCTGAATTGGGGCGCATGGGCGCCGATGCCGAACAGTGCAGGCGACGTAATTTTCCCTTATGCCCGGACGCTCTCGCTCTCGGCGGATGCCTACAACACGTGGACGACAACCGATACCGACTTGATTACCGGCTATACCCCGTATTCGATCACCGCGTCCGAGTAAGGAAGGAGGCCTGTATGGCCACCAGTAAGAAGCCGTTAGCCCCGTCCGGCGCTGTGCCAGTGCATATTCTCGATTGGCTCCGGGCGCAAACCGCATTGCCCGTTGAAGCCGCCGCCGCGTTTTGGCGGCACGTGGGCCACGATGCATGGGACACCGCCGAGCATTGGGCAACACGCTGGGAGGCGTGGTTTCATGGCCCCGTTCACAAGCAGTAAGACAGGAGGCGTACTATGCCGGTGAATTTCAATGGGCAGGTGCTCATTCAGCCCCAAGCCCGCACGGCGTTCAATTATGCCGGACTCACCCCCCCGAATCCCGCGACCCCGTATGCCACGGTGTTGGTGGGGGAGAGCAATCAGGGGCCGAATGCGTTGACACTGATTCAAAGTCCCGCCGACATCATCAATAATCTCGGACAGGACTCCGATGGCGCGAATGCTTGCTGGCTCGCGCTCAATCCCTCGGGTGTGACGAATGGGGCGAACCCGCTCTATTTCTGGAACGTCAATCCGACCACGCAGGGCACGCTGAATCTCATGAGCGCAGGGGCGACTACGCAGATCGTCTTGACCACAACTCGCTGGGGCGCGGACGCAGACCTGATTAAAGTCGCTGTGAGTGCGGGATCGACCGCAGGCTATACCGTGACGGTGGCAGATGACTATTCAGGGGGGGCGGCGACGTTAAGCAACGTGGCGCTCAGTGTGCTCTCCCTATGGTATAGCGGGACCGGCACGTCGCCTACCGTGAGCGTCACCGACAGTCTCCTCACGCTCACCGCCACGACAGCGGATACAGGCGGCACCATTACGCTCACGGCGAGTATGACCGCGCAGCAATTAGTGAACCAAATCAATACCTTTACCGGATGGAATGCGACGTTGCTCGATCCGAATCCTCAAGACCTGGTGGCCGCGCTTTTCGACAATGTTTCCGATGTGGCCGTCAGCACCACCAGCACAACGCCTACGGCGTTGACCGCCAACGTGACCGCCGTGGTACGGGCATTGAACGGACCGACGCAAACCTGGGTAACGGCAGTGCGGCAAGCAGATGCCACGGCACTGGCGACAACGGGACTGTATGCTTATGCGTCAGGGGGGACCACCGGGGCGGCCACGACGGCCACATGGCAAGCCGCGTATACCGCGTTGCAAGCCCAGACCGATGTCCTGTGGGTTACGCCGATTAGTCCCAGTTCTAGTTACTGGTTGATGAATCAAGCGCATTGTCAGTACATGCACGGCCTCGGCTACGGGCGATCTGGCATTGTCGGAGGCGACAGCGGCACGACCGTTAGCACGGCGCTGACGAATGCGGCGTTGCTGGTGAGCCAGTACACCAGTTATCTCGCCAATGGCTTCACTGCCGCGGCGCTCGATGGCACGGTGACCACGTTCCCGCCGTATGTGGCCGTGGCCGCTCTGACTGCGATGGAAGCAGGGCAAGCGCTGAATGAATCACTCACGCTCAAGCCGGTTACGGCATCGGGCCTCGAACAAACCTTCGCTGTCCCGGTGGTTGACCAACTGATCAACGGGGGCTGTGTGGTGCTTAAACCCTTTAACGGCACTTATGTGGTGGCCAAGGGGCAAACCACCGCGGCGTTAGATCCGAACGCCACCAGCGACCAGATTCAAATGAGCGCCGTCAACGAACGGTTTGTGATCGAGCAAGGCGTCAATCTTGTGCTCTCCGCGTTTGTCGGCAAGCCGATTACATCCACCACGGCGTCTCGTGTGCGCGATGCGGTCCTTAATTATCTCAGCGGGATTGCGACGAATCCAGGGGCCCTCATTTTCCAAGCACCGACCCGATCCCAAATTACTGTGACCGTGTCCGGCACCGTAATTTCCGTGACAGCCCCGGCCAGCCCGACGTTGCCGGCGGACTACGCCTTGGCCCTGCTGACCGTCTCGCAAGACACGGCGGTGGCGGCATAATAAAGGAGGAGACCATTCATGCCTAACCCTCTCATTGGGAATCAGCGGGTCTTCTCCGGCAACTACGGGGAAGCCTACCTGAACCAAACCAAGATGTTCGGGTTCAAGAACTGGACCGCGAACTATAGCGTCAACCTCTCACCGGAAGGGCAGATTGCCACTGGCACCCCGATTTTGGTACCCGGTTTGATTTCGGTGACGCTGACAATCAGCAAACTCATGATGTTTGACCAGTCCATCAGTTCGCTCGGATTTGAACCAGCGGACGGCCTGAACCTGATCGGCAAGATCCCGCCTTTTGTGGCCAATTTGTACGACACACTAGCCGGGACGCTGATCAAATCTATCTGGGGCTGTATTTTTGACAGCAACAGCATCAATGCTGCCGCCAACGGGGCGTACATTGAGACCATTACCATCATGGGCACGGATGCGCAAGGCACCGGCGGCATGACGAATGGCGTCTGAGCGACAGGAGGCTAACCAATAATGGCGGAGAATGTCACCGCGTTGCAACAGCATACCTTTGCGATGCCGTGGGGCACGTGGATTCTTAAACACCTGCGCTATGGGGACAGTCTGCGGATGGCGGGTCTCGCGACCCGTTATCTGGATTGTCGCTTTGATGATGCGCCGGTGAATTTTCAAACGGAAGCGCTGATTCGGGCCACGATAGAATTAGCGACGGTGCAAGCGCCCGACCGCTGGGACTGGGACACCGAAGAAGATGACACCAAGATTACCGCCCTGTATGCGCAATACCGCGTGTGGGACGATTCCTTTCGTGCGGGCGTGGCCGAGTCAGCGGGACAGCCTAGCCCAGACCCGCAGTAAAAGTCTCCTGTTTTGGTATCGGCAGGAGTACAAAATCCCGCTGAATGACCCCCGGCTGGACGACTTGACCGACATGGATCTGGAAGTCGAATATCTGGCTTGGGTGGCGTTCCACAAGCCCCAAATGAATCCGGATCACGACGATGGCCGCACGGATGCGTGGCTGGAAGCCGTCGGGCGCGGCGAGTATCAGGGCACCGACGCGGAATTGGCCGCGTTTGTGGCCGCGTGGGATGCCGCGCATGCCAAGGCCCCGGAGAGCACGGACCCCGCATGGGATGTGCTGGCGGATGGGAGGGACTGGTAAATGGCTGATCACGAAATTCGCATACACCCCACCGTCAACCTGCAAGAGATCAAGGATCTCGAACGCCATCTGGATCTCGTCCGCCAGCAAATGGACCGCATTGCCGGCAGTGCCGCGAAGATTACCATTCCCAGCACCGGCAGCACCACCGGCGCAGCCCACGGACAAGCTGGACGGACGAGCACACAGACCGGCGGGGGATCGTTTGTGCCGCCACGACCGGGTGAGACGACCGTGGGGGACGCAGTACAACAAGCTCAGCGCGTGCGAACCGGAGGCGCCCGGCGCGTCATGGAAGCGCAACAGCAGGCGCAGCAAGCCCGGACAAGCGCACGGGGCCGCAAGAGTAGCACCAGCACCGCCGGAGCGGAAAGTGCACAGACCCCCGGCGGCCTGCTGAACTGGATTATGAGCGTCTTCTTACCGGATCAGCCGACCATCCAAGAGATGACAGGCGGCGCCAAGAGCCTCAACATGAGTAAGCTGTCGCCCTCGTTGCGGGCTAAGATGCCGACGTTCCAATTTCAGCCGAGCGCATGGAAGAGCGCGCCTCAGACCCCGAGCGAGTACGCCAACGCCGCTGCCGCCATTCCGGGATTTGACACGATGTCCCCAGCGGCACAGAAAGCCGCCATGGACGCGGCAATGGGCGGGTACACGCCAGTGAATCTGGGACAGTTGCGCAAGCAAGGCGTTTCCCAGCAGCAGGCCTTGTACGAAGCCTACCGGCGAGCTGGAACGGGCGGGAGTGGCAGGGGGGGATCAGGTGGGTTAGGCGCAGGTCCCAAGGCGCTTCTCGGGGCGGCCGGCATGGGCGGCGTGACCGAGATGCTGGGCAGACTGGGACCGTGGGGCGCGGCGGCATTAGGTGTGGGATACGTGGCCGATCAGGGCGTTCAGGGCTGGAATAATTATAAGACCCAAGGCACCGCGTTCAGCGCCATTAGCAAATCAGTCGGCGACCTCGGCGAAAGTTTCAACGCCCTGCGCAACTCGGTCAACAAGACCGGCATTCAGTTTGCGGAGAGTCTGACTACAATTACCGCTGTTACGCAAGGCTACTTGCCGTTTGTTGGCGATCTGAGCACCAAGCGGTTGACGGGGGCTTTAACGGCTTCGCAAGGCTTGGCCTTCGCGTATGGACTGAATCCCACCAGTACGACGCAGGCTTTTGGACAAGCGGCGCAAATGGGCATTACGGCCACCGGCGGCAGTAGCGGGCAAATGACCCCGGCGCAATGGGCCGCGCTAATTGCCAACGCGACGAGCGCCGGGTCGATGCAAGGCCGCACCGGGCAGGTTTTGGCAAGCATGCTGAGCGTCTCCCAGAGTATCGCCAGTACGATTGCACAGGCTCCCAACCAGAACATCCTCGCGGGCATTATGACGACCTTGAACAGTAGCCATAATGCGATGCTACAAGGCACCAATGGAGCCAGCCTCTTGACGAGCATCAATCAGGGGATGATTTCACCGGGAAGCGGATCGGCCGGAGAACTTGCGGCATTGATGATTAATAACCCCAATCGCCAGCTGAGTTATTGGCAGACGCGCTATCAGCAAGATCTCGGACTGAGCGGCCGCAATCCCACTACGGGTGTGGGGAGTTTTGCGGCCACCATGCAATATTTCCAAAAAATGTTGCCAGGCGGTAAAATTACAGGAACGACCAAGAACGGAATCTGGGCTCCTTCGACACAAAGTGCTTATGTGTCGAGTTTGTTATCTAGTTACCTGTTTCACACAGTCAACGATGCACCCAAAGCCATGCAGATTCTGAAAGCCTTCCAAGGGAAAAGCGCAGGCGCAGAAGATCAAACGCAATTGCTCGCGCAACAACTCGGCGGCCCGAATGCGTTACCGACCCTGCTCAAAAAAGGTGGCATCAACGTTTTTGGACAAATTGCCAATGCCACGAACGTCCATCAGTTGACGGCGGCAGCGCATGACATCACCGGCAACTTGCACGGATCGGTCAACGGTGCCTTTTATACGGCTCAGAAGCAATATGAGGCGCTAGGCAAGATTCATCCGACCTCCGCAAAACAGGCGGCGGATATTGCACACCAACGGGCCGTGGACTTTAGCAAAATGAAGGATTCACTGGGCAAGAGCGTGATTGCGGGGCCGAGTTTGATGACCTCGATGGATCAATTGAACAAAACCATTGCGGCTACGCAGAAGAATTGGAGTAAGATTGCGCAGAATATTACTCCTCTCGTGCATGATTTATCTAAAATTGCCTTGGCAATTTCCACGCCGGGACAAACGTTAAAAAATTTAGTGACGATGAAATCAGAAGGCCCTTATATGACCGGCGGTGTGGGAGGCTTGGCCAGCCGTGGCATCGAGAGTTTAATTAACAAGATATTTGGCACGCATTTAACGTATTCTCCCGCGAAGGCTACCGCCTATCAGCCGTGGATCGGCACGCGCAGTGCCGCGAGTCCATCCGCGCAACTCGCAGATTTTGTTATGGGCAATATGAGTACGTCAACAGGATTGCCTTTTAGCAGCAATAGAAGCAACCCCAGCGGTGCTATTTCCGCCAACTACGCCGTGCCGGCGAATGCTCATGCTTTCGTTCGACAAATGCAGCCTTATGCTAATCAGGTATCGAAGTCAACCGGTCTGTCCCCTGCGATGCTTTTGGCCCAATGGGGATTAGAAAGCGGATGGGGGACATCTCAAGCAGCGACCGAAAACAATAATCTAGGTGGCATTAAGCCATGGGGATCTTATGGGGCTGGAACGGACAGCAAATATGCGGGGTACTCATCATTATCGGCGTTTGCAAAGGGCGACGCGGCGTTTTACAACGATAATAGCAATTACAGTGCGTTGGAAAGGGCCGCTCGGGGGGGGGGGCATCCACAAGTCAGCAAGTGCAATTGCTCGGCCAAAGCGGATATGCCACAGATCCAGCATATACGCAAAAACTCTTAAACGTGCTTTCTCAATTAGAAAGCGCCCTGTCGAGCGGCGGCATTAAACTCACGCAGGCTTAGGGCCACCACTGAGCTAATTCAGGGGGATCGGCCTCCCAATACAAGCCAACAAAGTCACCCGATTGCAAGCGCATCCCCCACCAGTCCGGACCGCTTAATGCTTCCGTGACTTGCGCCCATGGGACGGTCCAGATCGTGATGCCGTATTGAATCCATATGCCGGCTTTGGCCACACGGACTGTACAGTGGGGCCAGTGCTGGTTATTGCGCTGAAACAGGGCATAATGCATGGCGCCACGCTCCCGTTGCTGTTGCCAACGTATCCAGCCGATGAGAAGGCCGACGATCAGAAAAACTAAGATCATGGCTGATTAGCAGATGCGCTAACTTGCCCTGATACGCCTGATGCATTCGATTGTGTTAAGAGTTGACCTTGATAACGGATTTGCATGAGGACACGGCCGGCATTATTTCCATTGTTATTAAACGAGCATTGCAGTTGTTGAACATTGCCGGCGTAATGAGCGGTCCATGGCAACAAAACATTACTGGCGGGGCTCGTGGCCGTCGTAGCAGTGATAGCCGTACACCCCCCATACCACTGACTGCCGTGAGGGCCGGCTAACGTCACGGTCCATGGCTCGCCTGCTGGAACAGAGGATTGTCCAAAAGTAAAAGGCGCCGGCGCGATGGTAAACCGCCAGAGAAAGTAAATGCCTAAGACAATCAGGGTGAGTCCCCACCATCGACGCCACCATGGCTTGGCTGTATGTTCCGACATATGTCCGTCATCTCCCCATATTTTGTCTCAGTGTACCATGTGCCGCGTGGAAATTCATGCGGCTTTTGCAAACTTGCCAGAAAGGCGGTGCCACGATGCCCACGATTACCCCGTTTCGCGTACAAGTGGACGTGCAAGCGTGGACCCCGCAGGGCAAACATTATCACACCGATTTGATGGGCAGTCTGAAGCAAATTAGCACCAGCAAGACCACCAATGAGCCCTACGGCACGTTTACTCTCACTTTTACGAGCCAAGAGCGCGGCCATGGCACATGGGCGGACAAATTGCCGTACCGCACGTACATTGAAATTCGCGCCGGTGCTAATACGGTGGGCGAGCCGCCGATCCTGATGCGCGGGTTTGTCAGCACCGGGACACAATCCCTGACCATGCCGCAATCGCCGCAAGGTCCGTCGCGACAAGTGACGGTGACCGGGAAAGATTTCGGCGTGATTCTGGCCGACTGGCAAATTCTCTATCTGTGGGGGATAGACCCCATGGCGACCTATCTGAATGCCAATACCTCCGGCGGCGATGCTCTGGGACACACTTTGGGTGTGAATGCCCAAAGCACGAGCCCGACCACCATTATTCAAAGTTTCTTTGATAAACTCGTAGCGACAGCGGTCAAAGGCTTGCAAAAAGATATTAGTGCTGCCATTCCGACAATGGCGGCGAAAATTACGCTGCCCTCCGCGTATGAAGTCAACTTTTTGAATCTCCAGCCTTGGCAAGGGTCGTATGCCAATTTTCTGGACTACTTCGCCAGTCCGCCATGGGGCGAGGATTTTGTCTATGATGCCGAGAGCGGCCCGGAGTTTATTCTGCGGCAGACGCCGTATAAAAACTTTGCGACCGGCGATTACCCGCTTCCGTTTGGGACCGTGGGAGACAATAATGGATTTTTCCCGGACGTGACGCTGAACGCCGGAGACATTCCCGGGCATAATTTAACGATTAACGGCGCCGAACAAGTGTACACCTATTTTCTGACTGTGCCGGACATGGCGTCGAGTCAAGCGCAGTCGAATGCGCTGTGGTATTTCGTGTCCAGTGGCGGTACGCAGATTACAACACAATCCAGCGCCCAACACCCTGGCAGCAATCCCTATTATGATGCCGCGCGCGCGAATGTGTGGGGGATTCGGCCGTTGCAAGTGACGACGCCCTGGATCTCGGTGATTACGCAGACCACAGGGCCATTGCCCGCCCAAATGAATACGTGGCTCGTGAATGTCTTTCAGGATAATGACCTATTCAGTAGTGGCACCATTACCTGCCACGGGCATCAGGATCTGAAAATTGGGCGGTATCTGGTCTTGAACCCCGGCTTGACGACCGTCTTCTCACAACCCTATGAAGCCTACATTGAGCAGGTCCAGCACTCCATTGATATTTATAGCGACACCGCCACATGGACGACCAATCTGGGCGTCGTGCGCGGGCGAGTGCGCACGGCACTCACGCCATATCAGGGGGGATCATAATGGCAGGACGACCACAAGCGGCGCTTGTGAAAGCGCAGGCGCCGAATCCCTACCGCTCAATTACGGGACAGCGCATGCTGTGGGGCAAGATTAGCGGACGCCATCCCGAAACAGGCCGGGTGGACGTGACTTTAGACCGCGGATCAATTTTGCCCAATGTGATTATGGGGCCGCAGATGCTGGGGCAGACCATTGGGGAAACGTATTTGCCGGACTTTAGTCCCGTGGACCCGGACGCCACGTCCCAAGGGCCGTATGGCTTGCCGACATTGCCGGCTGATCCCACGAAAGCCACGCAATATGTGCTGGTGGACTGGCTGGAGGGGTCAGGCCGAGAACCCGTGGTAGTGGGCTATAATCCCACGACGACCAGCCTCATCGCTCCCCAGAAGCCGGGCTGGAAGGTCTTCCGGCACGAGGCGGGCTATTGGGAGACCGTGGACCCGAACGGCAACTGGACGCAAACATGGCCCGATGGCTCGACGTTCAGCGTGAGTACCACGGGGACGCCAGCACAGCCGACGGACATCAATCCGCAGTTCCCGGCCCCTCCCGAGACGACGCCGGTCCAGTTCACGCTGCAAACGGCGGCGGGAGCCAAACTGACCATGAACGGCACCACCATTACGATTACCGGAGCGACCAACATCATCCTGAACGAGGGCACCAAAGGCGTAGCGCGGCTCGGCGATAGCGTGAGCGGCACCACGTCCAACGGCGATACATTCACCGGCACGATTACCTCAGCCAGCACCACGGTGCTGAGCGGCTAGGAGGGCAGACCATGGGCTGGGTGGCACCGCATCAGCAATACGGCAAGCAGATTACCTTACTGACGTTTCCTGCGGGCAATTCCGCTGATGGGTTTAAGACGGCGGGGAGCCATGTGCTCGTTCTCCCGGTGAATCCCGACATCCAATATACGCGCCCGTGGCGTACCACGCCGACACAGACGGTGCAGGGCGTGTATACGGATAACTTCGGGAGTGGCGTGCCTATGCTGACTCTCAGTGGCCATACGGGGTACTGGGGCGGCGTGGGCGAGTATCAAGGGCAATCGGTGGATGGCTTTACGGCCTATAACGCGCTGAATGAAGGCATTATCCAATACTATTTCTTTTTGATTCAGCAAGACGGCACGACGCAGCCGGCCGTGACGCTCCAATACATTAATGATGCTGACGAACAATTTCTAACGCTCATGCCCACGAGCAATTTTCAACTCTTGCGGTCCCATAGCAAGCCGTTCCTGTATCAGTTTCAAGCGCAATTTATCGTGTTGGCTGATCATCATGCGGACAGCACCATTCCGTTGCCTGATCCCATTGACCCGATTTTGGGCGGCAGTACGACGAGCAGTATGCTCACGTCCATCGTCACAACGACCACACCGGCCCCGCGCTCTCCCGCGAAGGCCCCGGCGGCTCATGCATTAGCGCCGCCCAGCCGGAAAGTGACCGTGCAAAGCGGGCAGACTTTGTGGGCGATTGCCGCGCAACAACTGGGGACAAGTAACAATACCGCGATTGAGCAAGGCGTGAATGCAATTGCGGCGGCGAATCACCTCGCCAATCCCAACAAAATTTTTGTGGGCGAAGTGCTCACCATCCCATCCATTTTATAGAGGAGGCGCACTGATGCTGGCTCATCCGACTCCGGCGCAAGCCTTCCCCAATCGCTTTGGACTCATTGCGACCTATCTCGCTCAGCATCCCAGTTGGTATCAGTGGGGGCAGACGGGATCGGCGCTGTGGGCGGCGGCGCCCACATTGGACGCGGCCGGGCTGGTGCTCGCGAATCAGATTAGCCGGCGCACCGCATGGATGCTCGATGGCTTGTTGAGCACCGCCCCGGCGTCAGTGGGCTTGTGGCGCACGCTCGGCCCGGCGGTGACGGCGGCCTGGCAGACGTGGCGGGAGATTGCGCTACAACCTGTTGCCGCCACGCCGACGCAGACGATTCGGCTAGAACCCGGCGCGGATAGCGCGTTGCAACTACTCCTCGCATGGGACCCCATCCGGGGCCATCATGTGCCGCCGAATCCCGAAAGCGCCGTCGTGGCGCTTCTGCAAGGGCTGAGCATTGTGCCCGTCACGACGCCGCAGACAGTGCCCACGCCGCGTGTGCTGGCCCATACGCTGACCGACCAGGATACGCTCTTAGGGCTGGCCAGCCGGTACTTGCAGGACCCCGAAGCGTGGCCAGCCATCCGGCAACTCAACCAATTGCGCGCGCCGTATTTGTCCCCGCGCTTGTGGGACGTGTACGGACCGCCCGTGATGGCCTATACGCTGACCAGCGCCAGCAGTGTCGGCGACTTTCTAGTGGCGCCGACGGTCGGCGCCGGCGCGACGCAAGTCACGTTGCCGAACGTCCCGGCCCCCTTATGTCCGCCTGGCAGCGTTGTGGTGTTGGAACAATGGATTAGCACGGGACGCCAGCAAGAAGCGCATACCGTGACCGCGTATAACGGCAATACCTTTGTCGCGACCTTGGCCGACGCCGTGCAGGCCAGTTATGGATTGGGCGCATTGCTGAGCCTGAACTTTAACCCGCAAATCCTGACGACCCAAGTCTTGCAACCGGGACAGACCATTCAGATTCCGCAGGTGGGGAGTGCGCCAACTGCACAATTACCGGCACCGCTGGACCCGTTTGGCACGGACTTGTATCTCTCACCGGCGGGGGAGTTAGCGTGGACGACAACCGGGGACATTCAGACGGCCACGGGCATCCAGAATCTCCAAGGCGCCTTGAGCCGCCGCTTGAGCGCTTATCTCGGCACGGTGCCGCTGCATCCCGTGTCGTATGGGAGCGGCTTGCCGACCGTGATCGGGCGTCCCATGCTCCATCCCCATGTGGTGCAAGCCTATGTGCGCACGGCGCTCTTACCAGATCCGCGCGTGGCGGACGTGAATCCAGTCGTGGTCGTGCAAGACGGCACCATCTGGCGCATTACGGCCACGGTCCTCATTCAGAATTTGCCGCAACCGTTGGTGATCGCGGCCACGTTGGGAGGGGCATAAGATGAGCAGTGGGTTTACGCCGTGGACGGCGACGCAAGAAGCGCAACAACTGGTGCAGACCATTCAAGCCACGAACAGCGGCCTGACGGACTTTACGATTGGATCGGTCATTCGGTCCGCTGTGGTGGAACCCGACGCCATTATGGCACAAGATTTAGGCCAGCAAATCGTGGCGGTCGGCGACCAGAACCTGCAAGTCACCCTGCAAAAAGCGCTGGCGATTACGCCGAGTGCCGCGACCGCCGCGTATGGCGTGGTCACTTTCACGGTGCCGACGGCGCCGGCGAGCGCCGTCACGCTGCCGAATGGCTTTACCGTGGCGATTCCTAACAGTACCCTGCAATATCTGCTCGGAGCCAGCACGATCTGGGGAGCCGGGACGACGAGCTTGACAGCGGTCGTGACCTGTACCGTAGCGGGAGATGTCGGCAATGCCCCGGCCAACAGCATCACGCAGATCGTCTCGACGGTGCCTAGTGGGCTGAGTGGGCTGACCGTCACCAACACGCAGGACTTCACCACCGGGGCCAATGCTCAGACGGACTTGGACGCAACCGCGCTGGTGCCGTCCCGGTTGGCGCAGTTGAAAGCAGCTACGAAAGACGCCATTGCGGCGAAAGCGTTGCAAGGCACCGTCACCGACAGTTCCGGCTATGTCACGGAAGCGGTCGGTGCGGCGGTGAGTGCGAGCGGGGGCTATGTGCCCACGCCGACAGTAACACCCTCCCTAACAGCGATTACCCCGAGTTCCGCCACCAATTTAGCGGCAGGCACCTATCTCGTGGGGATCACATGGCTGACGCCCGACGGGGAAACGCCGCTCTCGCCGACCGCTTCTGTGACCTTGACGGCGGGGCAAGCCATCCAAATGGGATCATTGACGCTACCGAACGTGACACAGAATCAGCCCAATGCAACCGGCATCAATGTGTACCTTTCGCCGAGCGCCGGAAGTACGACGCTGGCCTATGCGACCACGGACAGCCCTAGCGATACGGTGACGACGGCTATTATTACGCTCAGCGCGTTGCCGGCATCCGGGGCTTCGGCGCCGCCCACGGCCAACACGGCCTTTGCCGTAACGGCAGGATTTGCGACCTGCTGGGTGGCCAACGATTTGGCGACGACGCCTTCCAGCGCTTTGCTCTCTTCGGCGCAAAACTGGGTGACGGGGTTTACGGATGCCCAAGGCGTGACGCATGCCGGGGGCAAAGCGGCGGGAATTACAACCACGGTCGTGGCCGCCTCCTTGCTCACACAAGATGTCGTGGCCGCTATTTTGCCATTGCCGGGGTACACACTGGCGATGCTGCAAGACAGCATTCAGTTGGCGATTCAGGAAGTGTTTACGACCTTGGATATCGGGAGTGGCCTGCTTTACAATGCCCTTGCGTTTGCCATTGCGACCGTCCCCGGCGTGGCAGACAACCAAATCACGACGCCTAGCGGCAATCTGAGTGGGATCTTGGGTGCGTTGTTGCTCTTGGGGACCGTGACGCTAACGGCGGCGCAGTGAGGAGGCCCACATGAACCGACAAGACGGCCATAGCTGGCGCGACTATCTGGACCACTGGAGCCCGAAATATCTCTCGCACGACCCGAAGGCCGTCCCGGCTCTGACCTTAACGCCTCCTGCCGGATCACCGGGACTAATGATGATCCGCGATCAGACCCTGATTTTGCCCGAAACCGGGACGTTCGCCCTGAGCCAATACGATTTAGCGGGGCTGGCACAAGCCATTACGGCCACGGGCTGGGGAGCCACCGTGAATCCGGCGTTGCCGGGCTCGCTGAGCGCCACGGCCCTCTTGGATACGGGCGAGAGCAGCGCCAGTCCCGTGGCGCTCCAAAATGCGTATCAGTTCCCCACCCTGGGCGTGGCAGGCACGGCCACCTATGCACTCTTACGGCCTCTCGCGCAACAATGGGATGCCCGCTGGCACGACATTGCCCTCTTTGCCTTGGGCGAACTGGAAGGCCCGTGGCTGGACGCCTTCGGGACCTATTTGCAGATTCCCCGCATCGGCGGCGAACCCGACACCCTGTATAGCACGCGCTTGTACGGCTTGGCGATTACGGCCAGTCCCAACAACCTGAGCATGGAGACCTTTTTCGCGGCGCTGGGCTATGCCGTCACCGTGGTCGATACGGCTCCGGCGCAACTCACCGCGACCATTCAATGGCCGACCCAACCGCCTACAGGCTTTGTCTATAGCCAAGGCGATTTTGCCACCATGATCGACACGCTCAAAGCGGTCGGCGTGTTGGCCACCATTATCTTTTTGAGCGCTCTGACCGACGCTCTGAGCGTCACGGACGACGGCTTGGGCATCTATGCCACCGTGGATAATCCTACCGTCTGGGGCGGCTCTCTGGGCTTATCGCTGGGCGTTGCCGGCGTCGTCGGACCGCCTGCGGGGCTGTTTGTCGCGGCGTTGCCCGCCAGTCCGCATCTCTAAGGAGGCATGACATGGCTAGTCCTCAAACCATTACCGGGTTGACGCTCCTCAAGTTAGGCAATTTGTCCTACGCCACATTGGTCGTAACCGATCCCAACGGCAATTTGGCGATGGGCACGACGCCGATGTACCAAACGCCAGGCGGGATTCTCGTACCGGGACCTGCCGATGCCAACGGCAATCCGTATACTAAACTGGCGGGGAGCAGCGCACTCTATGCTGGGAGCGAAACCCTGTCCACTACCGCTGCACAGATGCCTGCGCAAACCGGCACTGAAATTTTAATTCAAAATGCGCCGAGCAATACCGTTAACATCTCCATAGGATCTGCGACAAGTCAGTCGATCGTACTGGTGCCCGGCCAGTCGATGACCTTATCTCTCAGTAATCTAAATCTTTTGTACGCAGTAGCCGCAAGCGGGACCCCTGCACTCAATTGGGTGGTGATTAGCTAATGGCTCTCAAAATTAATAATCCGCCGTTTGCTGCTGGCACGACATTGCCCAGTGCGCCGCCGCATGGTTTTTTTGCTTATCAGCCCAACGCCTCGAACCCGTGGTTTGGGATTGCTTCTGGAAGCAATTTCTACGGCATGTCGGGAGCGACACCGGGACCGCCTGGTATAGCGACAGTCGGAGGCTATTATGCTGGTATGGGGATTGGCGGTCTGACGACCAATGACGGACAGCCGATTTTTGGTGTCCTGAATAGCAGTCAAAGTGCAAATGGTCTTGGACATACAGCACTCACAATTTACGACAACAATCTTATGGAAACGTTCAATAATGTTGTCGATGATGGATCGGGCAATCGCAAAACTAATCCCGCGTTAACGAGCCTCGCGGGGACAGCGGGAACGATTCAATGGGCGCAACCAGAGCAGGGCACTCGCAAAGTGTTTATTGCGTATGCGGACGCTTACGCAGAGGACAACACGACCAACCAAACGATTACATTTCCAACCCCCTACACTTACACACCTGTCATTACCACGGACACGACGGGGTTGACCTTGGCAGTATCCACGACCGAACTCACCATCACGGCTCCAGACACCACCACGACCTATACCGGCGTGATCGAGGTCGTGGGGATTTAGACAAGGGACTGCTGAAATTTTGCAGAGATTGAGCTACCAAAGGAGGCTGGGGCATGAGTTCCCCTCAAATTAATTTAGGATCAGTCCTCGCGGGGCAATTGCTCCAACTGAATGGATTAGCGCTCCATGTAGATGTCAGTTCAGCAGCGTTTGCCTCCACCAATACCGCGACCACGTTGGCCCTCGGGCTGCTAGACACGCAACTGCAAGTCGCGATTGGCGGCGTCTCCAGCCGCTATGGCGTCCGTACCGTCACACTGCGCATCACCAACAACACCAATGAGACCATCACGGCGTTGTCGCTCGCCGCGTCGGAAACGGATGTGGGAGCATCACCGCCCGACCCCGCGCCCGTGAATTATGGAGCGCCGGTGGGCTTCCCCTCGGCAGGCATCGCGGCAGGCGATAGCGCGCTGGTCACGTGGACCCTGCTCGGCGGCAATCGCCGGTTTCTCGCGGCGACAGCCACATGGACGACAGCCGCGACTAGCGGGACCCTTGAAGGCAATGCGGATCTCCTCGGAAGCGCGGCCCCGAGTACGGGACTAGCGGGCAGTTTACCAGCAGGAACTAATGCCATTGGCACGGTAGCTCTAAACGCCCTGGATGCCTTAGCACCTTCTCAGGCATTGCTCATTGCAAATGTAGCGGAAGCGGCGGCAACGGCGTTCGGTGCTATTACTGCCGGAATTACAGGCACGGCTAGAGTTTTGGTGGCCTCTAGTGTAGCGGCTACATTAAGTCTAACAGGGCTAGGGCAGACTAATGCATTAGTATCTCTGGCCGCCGCAACATGGGCAATAGTGGAGTTTGAAGCAGTAGCAGGACAGGATTACAGTTTTCAGGTCAGTGTGGCTGGAGATGTATCAATGGCAGTAACAATCTATCCAGTAAACTAAATGGCGCTATTTTTGCGTAGTCTGAGGCGCAACGGGTATCATTCCGTAATTTCCAGTCCGTGGCGGCGTTCCGATGCTTACTGGGATTTTAGGCAAATCTATCCCCATAGGAGGCTCTTATGCCGACTCTTCTTCACACCGTCGCCATCCAAGGCCGGGTGCGCATTGTCACGCGCCGACGCGCCGATCAGGCAATCCTCACCGACTCCGGCTGGCACACGAATACCGTCACGAACGCCGCGCTGGCGGCTATGGTGCAGTGGCTCACGGGCACCGGGAATATCGGCTATGCCGCCGCGCCGTATCCCAACTATGTGGAATTGGGCACCGGGAGCGGGACGCCTGAGCCTACCGATACCGCCCTATTCGCGCCGGTGGCCGGGACGAATACCCGCGTGGCCATTCTGCAACCCTCTGCGAGCAATCCTGCGCAAGCGGAGTGGATTGTCGCCTTCCCGGCGTCCGCGCCTGCGGGCTCCTATACCGAAGCGGGGCTCTTCACGGCGGACGGCACCCTATTTGCGCATGTGGCGGGACTCACGATCGAACTGAGCGCCAGCACGACCACCAGCTTGCAATGGGTGTGGACACTGAGCGTGGGCTAGAAAGGACTGTGACACATGGCAGAATCCGCATGGTATAGCTGGGCGGCAGGGGTTCCTGTCACCATTTTGGAGATCGATCAGGCCAGCACGGCGCTGGCCGGACAAGCCGATATGGGCACCCTCACGTTGGCGAGTCCGACCGCCAATCCTGCCGCGATCAGCGCGACCGTGCTGTCGGAAAGTGGCAATCTCAACGGGGCCTATCAATACGTGATGACCGAAACCGTGGGGGCCATTGATGGGCATGGCAATCTGCATCCCGCCGGGCAAACCGCCGCTGGGACCGCTTCCAATGTCGTCAATGCCTCCGACAATCCGATTGCGTTATCAGTCCCAGCTCCCTCGGCCTTGGCGATCAGCCGGACTCTGTGGCGCACGACAGGCGGCGGCTCGACCTTTTACTTTCTCGTCACGATTGTCGATCCGCAAGTTTCGACGTGGACCGACAACGTGGCCGACGCGGATTTGGGCACCACAATTGCCCCGACCGTCAACACGACGGGCACCGTCCTGCAACTCCCCGTATTCCCGGCAGTTCCGGCGTTTGCCGCGCCAGCCGGAGTGATCGTGGCCGTCACAGTGGCCAGCGGGACAACCGTTTTATATCGGAGTAATGGGTCGGGTTGGTTGCCGGTGCCGGATCTCGCTGTAGCCAACACGTGGACAGCTAATCAAACCTTTAGCGGCGGAGTGACAGTGCCCACCACGGCGACCTTTACCAATAGTGGCACGTATGCGGGATCACCGTTGTTGACAAGTTTAACAGCAGGAACAGGCGTGAGCGTTACTAATCCGACAAGCCCTGGAACGGCAACCGTTAATGTGTCGGATGCGCCGAATACAGCCCTTGCAGGGCCTTTGGTGACCAGTTTAACGGCAACCGATGGCCTGTCCGTCTCGAATCCTACGGGGGTAGGAGCAGCAAGTTATAGCATGGTGCTGAACGGGGCCACGTTGTCCAATGGAACGAGCGGGCTATCGGTGAACTTGGACAATGCCAATACGTGGACTGCTGTGCAAACCTTGGACAGTCCCGTCCTCTCCGGCACGACAACGAATAGCGGCACGATTTCGGGCGGCACGGTTAATCCCGCAAGTGGGACGGTGGCGGGATCGTGGGCGATGGGCGGCGGTGCTCGTTTTTGGACGACGGACAGCAATGGACTGGTATTTTTCATGGGGGCCGACAGTTACAGCACATATGGGGATCAAATTTCCGACGTAGGGTTAAACGTGACACAACAAGATCAGAGTGAGGGGCTCCCCGCTCCCAACAGTGCTTACGGGGGAGGGCTGTTTCGATTTGATTTGCGAGCTGATAATCCTTCTACATTGCCAGGCTTAGGAGGAAGCGCTCAGTGGTATATCCTTTTGCAACCTTCGGGGACAGCAGGAGAGGGAACACCTTATTTTGGAGTGGATTCCAACGGAGCAGTGGCCTCCTCTCATAGCACGTTCGATAACGGGTCAGGTGCAGCCACCATTGGGGGTCTCCTCACGGCCAATGGCAATCTCGCTCTCCCGTCTACGACGCCTGATACAGCGGCGGGGGTCGTCAGTCAGAGTGGGAACCAGTTGTATATCGGGAATGGGAGTACGGCGATCGGGGTGTTGCAGGCCGGGGGTGGAATTGAGGTCGAAATCGCGTCGCTTTTTGATGCAGGAACCGGGACTCCTCTGACGACCGCGACCGGAGAATATACAGTGGAAGAAATTCTGCTGGATAATGTGTCCGGGTTTATAAGTGGATATTTTGAAGCGATGCTGTATAGTTCCACAGGCACTACCACTGCGTATGCTGAATTGCAAAATCTCACGGCTTCCACGACGCTTGCCACGGTGTCAACGACTAACACGTCTGAGACAATATTGCGCAGCGGATCTTTTACGTTGACCACAGGAACCTATTCCGTTTATTTAGCTAATAACGGGACGGGGGATGATGTGTATCTCCTTAAAGGCAGAATTGTGGGGGTGATGTAATGTATGTGTTTTATGAGGAATCCACGGGACAAATTCTTTCCGTAGTGAGTGCGAGTAAAGCGCAACCTGTTCCTTCCAATACGGGCACGCCGTTGTTCCTTCTGGATGCCGATTATCCAACCCTCCTTCAAACCTTTTCGCGGTATCTGATTGTCGGAGGGCTGCCGATCCTCCAAAATTACTGGACGGTGAGTGGGACCACTGCAAGCGGCACGACCACCATTACGGCCACTCTAAACAACCCGCCTACTACTCCGCCCACAAGTGCTACGGTCACAATTGGCACCACCACAGTGTCCGTGCCCGTGAGTAGCAACACGGCGACCATAGCGGTGACTTTGCATGAGACGTTAGCGGGTTTTAGCGTGCCCGTGCAGGTGGGGGCGTCAGGGACCGTTACGGGCACTGTCACCGTCGGTGCAGGCGACAAACCTCCCACGAGTGTGCAGGCGATTGCGCCTATCACAAGTGGCGATCCGTATGTGATTGGGCCAGCAGGCACGGGGGCGAAAACTTTTTGTCGGCAAGTAGCGATGGGGCTGACGCCTGAAAGCGAGATGGAGGTCCTCACGCTTTCGGCACAGAACCTTTATTTGTCTACAGCATTGGGAATGCAAGTGCTCATGACTAAGATTATTCCATGGGCACA
>JAEHJW020005722.1_pt1 | contig 35802 bp, 40 predicted proteins | sample 9271431 | NCBI WGS metagenome assembly JAEHJW02 | reverse complement strand
TCGTTGGTAACTTCCCTCCCGGCCCGGAGTCCTTTACAATGCCGGCCACTGGGGCGGTAGCTCAGCTGGGAGAGCGTCGCGTTCGCAATGCGAAGGTCGGGAGTTCGATCCTCCTCCGCTCCACCAAGATTCAGCGCCTAACCGTTCTCGGTCGGGCGTTTTCATTTGCGGATTCCGCACACCATGCGGGCTTCCAGGACGTTCTGCGTGTGCCAGCCGTTCCGGGTACGGGCGGCATGACCCGCCCAGTTCGCCCCTGTTCCGCCCTATCTTCTCTCGAAACCTGCGCCAACTTCTTCGCCGTGGCGCACGCACGCGGCCTTCATCTTCCGCGAGTTGCACGTGTGTCGCCGCCAGCGGTTGTCCGCCGCGCTTGCTTGGGCAGCAGTAGCAGAAACCGCCAGCTACTTCGAGTGCCGGCTTTTCTTCTGAAGCGTGTCGCCCTTGCTGCGATTGACCGACGTGCTCATGGCCTGGAGATTTCTCGTCGCATCTGATCCACCCCGGGCCTTCGGCGTGATGTGGTCGACCTCCCAGCCCATCTCCGAGGTGAACCGCCCCGGGATTTCCGGAGACTCCAGATCATGAGAGGATGGAGTCATGGACAATCGAAACAAGCGGTATTCCCCCGAGGTGCAGGAGCGTGCGGTGCGGTTGTTGCTGGAGCACCAGCACGAGCATGAGTCCCAGTGGGCGGCGATCGAATCGGTCGCCGGCAAGATCGGCTGCACGGCCGAGACGCTGCGCCGCTGGGTTCGCCAGGCCGAGAAGAACGTGGGCAAGCGCGAGGGCGCGAGCACGTCGGAGCGGCAGCGGCTCAAAGATCTTGAGCGCGAGAACCGAGAGCTGCGGCGGGCCAACGAGATATTGCGCAAGGCATCCGCGTTTTTCGCCCAGGCGGAGCTCGACCGCCGACCGAAGTGATGGTGTCGTTCATCGACGCACACCGGGCGCAATACGGGGTCGAGCCGATCTGCAGGGAGCTGCCGATTGCCCCCTCGGTGTACTACGAAGCCAAGGCGCGGCAGGCCGATCCTTCCCTCCTGCCAGCCCGCAGCCGTCGCGATGCCGAGCTGGTGGGCCAGATCGAGCGCGTCCACAAGGCCAATTTCCGGGTCTACGGCGCCCGCAAGGTCTGGCGGCAGCTGGGTCGCGAGAACGTCGTGGCGGCGCGCTGCACGGTCGAGCGGCTCATGCGCCGGATGGGCTTGCAAGGGGTGGTCCGAGGCCGGCGATGCCGCACCACAATTGCCGACGCCAGCGCGGCGCTTCCGGGCGATTTGGTCAAGCGCGATTTCCGGGCCGGGCGACCCAACCAGCTCTGGGTTGCGGATTTTACGTACGTCGCGACCTGGTCTGGCTTCGTCTACACGGCCTTCGTGGTCGATGTGTTCGCCCGCCGGATCATCGGCTGGCGCGTGGCTCGCTCGATGCGTACCGAGCTCGTTCTCGATGCCTTGGAACAGGCAATCTGGTCTCGCTGCCCGCCCAAGGGCGTGATTCACCATTCGGACCATGGGTCGCAATACCTGTCGATTCGGTACTCGGAGCGCCTGACCGAGATCGGCGTCGAACCCTCGACCGGCACGGTTGGCGATTCGTACGACAACGCCTTGGCCGAAACCATCATCGGACTCTACAAGACCGAAGTCATCCACCATCGCGGTCCTTGGCGTAATCTTGAGGACGTCGAGTACGCAACCCTTGAGTGGGTTGACTGGTTCAACAATCGTCGGCTGCTCGAGCCCATCGGCAACGTGCCGCCTGCGGAATTCGAAATGCAATACTTTCAGCAGCAAAGCGAGTCGGCCATCTCGGCCTGACTCAAACGAAGGAGCCTTTGGAAATCCCGGGGCGGTTCAAGGTCTTGCCGTATGAGCGCTTGTACATCGGATTGCCATACGGGTCCTTGCGATAGAGGGCAGGGTCCTTGCCGCGCACGGTCGCCGCGTTATCCCAGGCTTTGTCCTTCTGGTCCTTGGTTGCCATCGTCATTGCTCCTTTGCGTTGATGAACGAGTTGCCCATGGCGCAGGGCATCGAGTACAGCCCCTCGCGCCGCTCCGTGACCACGAGTGAACGGTAGGCGGCCAGCGGCCGTTCGGCCTCGGGCTTTCCTTTGTCACGCGTCCTCACCTTGAAGAGGTCGATCGGCTTGTCGCTATCCAGTCCGGCGCGCTGCATGACGCGCTCGCCCGACACCGGCTCACCCTTGAACGACCACAATGACTTGAACACCGCCGCCTGCCCCTCCGTACAGTGGATCGGGCCGTCGGTCCAATCCGGCGGCGACACCCAGCGGAAGTCCTCAGAGAACGGGCCATACACGGCTGCCGTCGGATCGGCCGCCGGCGAGTCCTTTTCGGTGCCGGGTCTTCCAAGGAACGAGATGCCGCCACCGTAGAACGCGAACCGATCTTCCATGGCCAACCATTCCACGCCGGCGCCGAAGGGCGATCCGCGCGTCGTGCGTGGCCTGGGCGTGATCACCCGGATGTCGCCGCCCGCCACGCGCACCCGATCCAACAGCGCGGGTTCTTGCAGCACGCGCGTCAGATCACGGGCCAGCAGGACGGGCGACCGGCGGGCGTCTCCGAGCCGCCACACGCCGTCGCCCAGATCGTCGATGCCGTCGCGGCTCTCGATGCCGAGTGCGAGGCGCATCTTCTGACGAAACCAATTCTCGTCCAAGGCCAAGGCCGCACCATGGTTCGCTTCGACGGTGACGGGCCCGCACTCCGGGCATCGGCACATCCGCCCGCCGCGACCGTCGCTCCAAACCTGCGCCCGATGCTGCTGGCAATGGGGACAGAGGACGAACGACTGATCCACCGTCGTCGGCTTGACCGCCTTGCCGAGAGCGGACAGTGCGGCGGCCTCGCGCGGCGACAGCAAATTGCGCAGCAGGGGCGTGCCACCCGCGAACAGGCGGCAGACCAAGGCCCAGGCATCGTGCGCCGCCATCGATCAGTCCTCGAACGCCGATGAGGAACTCATCGCGCCCCCTTCCGGCGGGAGCTCCTGCGCGCTCAGGGTCTGGCCCTTCTGCAAGATGCCCACCGAGACCAGATAGCCTTCCAGCTGCGCCTGCATCTTGGCGTCGAACTTGTGCAGATTCAGCCGACCCTTGCTGGTGACTTCGATGGTAACCACCCGGGCGCGTGTGCGGCCCGGCTCGGGCGGGTAGTAGAGATTGACCTGCGCCGACGTCACAGCCCACCGGCCTTCCAGTGGCTCCGGCAGCTTTTCCTTCAGCAGCTCATGCACGGAGCGTTGCTGGCTGGACTGCATCGCGGTGCATTCGATCTTCAGCGTGCCGTCCGGGCTGAGCAGCGTGAGCGCCTTCAGTTGCACCATCGAGAAACCGTCCTCGAACGCCTCCGGCACATCGAAGCCGGTGCGCAGCATCGACAGATCCAGGGTGGGCGACTGGATCCGGTGCGCGCTCGCCTTGACGCCCAGCACATGCTCGGCGAAGGCCTCGACCAGCATCTGCTGGTATTTCTGGCCGCCGCGCACCAGCGTGCGCAACACGCCGGTGGACCTGGCGTATTCCAGCACCATGTGGATGTTGGGATTGCCGACGCGACGCTTCAGGGTCGAACCCTCGAACTCCAGCCGCAGCATGGCCATGTCCTTGACGTGGACAGTCAGCAGGAACACCCCGGGGCTGCGCTCGACCAAGTGCGCCACGCTGCTGTCGCCGCACTGCATCTCGCGCTTGTAGAAGGCCGAGATCGCCTGGCGCAGCGCGGCCAGGTTGGTGTCCGAACCGTTCGGCTGGCGCTTGACGCCCAGATCGTATTGCTGGGTCTGCGGCCCGTGGTGCTCCCAGAAGCTGAAGTCGTGGGCGCGCTCGAACAACGCCGGATGGTGGACGTAGAGCCAGAACGAGCGGTGGATGTCGCTGCGGCACAGCGTCAGGCCCGCCAGCGCCGCGCCGTCCGAAACCACGGCCTCGAACATCGCCTGCTTGCCTGCCGCGTCGCCCAACTGGACGCCGGCCATGAGGTTGGCAGTCATTCGGTCGCGGGCGGCGGTGTCGGGCCACACCTTGACCGCCTCCACCAAAAACTGGCTGGTTTCCGGCGTGTCGTCCCACGCGAACCCGTTGGGCACCGGCAGGCCATGCGAGGTCAGGAAGTCGCGCAGCGTGGCATCTACCGGCAGCTCGAGCATCACGTCGACGAAGGTTTTCTTCATCTTGTTCGTCCTTTCTGGATCGGCGTCGGAGGTCTGCGACCGATGTTCGGGCTGCACGGGCCAGCGACAGAGTTACTGAACACGCATCTCACATAAGTAAAGCAAAGAGATACCGTCGCAATTCTGAACCTCGGATTTCCGCTTGTCAATCAATAGGGCATATCTAGACCTTTTATGTATCTCACGGCTATACTGTGGGTCTCGTTCTTATTGATTGACTACAGGAGCATCGCCATGGCTTCGGCGTTTGGAGTACGCCTGCGGCGCTTGCGCGAGGCGAAGAAGTTGACCCTGCAGCAGGTCGCCGATGCGGTCGGCTGCACCAAGGCTTACATCTGGGAACTGGAAATGAGGGAAGGCCAACGCCCAACGGCTGAGCGCGTGCAGGCGCTGGCCAAGGTGCTGGGCGTGACGATGGAGGACGTCATGGGTGAACCCATGTCCCAGGTGCCCGAGGCCAGCCCAGCGGACGTGGCTTTCTTTCGCACGTATGCCGGCATGACGGAAGATGAAAAAGTCCGCGTCCGGCAAGCGCTGAAGATCATCTTCCCCGACAAGGATCTGCCGGAGCCTAAAGGATGAGCGCCGCGCGGGTCCTCAACGGCACGATCGCCGCCAACACCGCCCACAAGTGGCTGCGGGCGTGGTACGGCGCTGATGTGCCCGAGGCGGTCGACCTGGAGATCGTCCGGCAGATGTTGCCGAGCACGCCCTACGGCACGGGCGTGCGGGAGATCAAGGCACCGATGGCGCTCGACGTCGACAGCTGCGAGGGCATGCTGGTGCGCAATCCGAACGACGCCGCCGAGTGGGGCATTTTCTACAACGGCAAGGCCAGCCCTGAACGCCGGCGCTTTACCATCGCCCACGAACTGGGCCACTTCATCCTCCATCGCGACCGGCAGCATAGCTTCAACTGCGACAAGGAAGGCGTCTATTCCGGCATCGACACCATCCGCGCCATCGAGCGCGAGGCCGACGTCTTCGCCAGCAACCTGCTGATACCCGGCGATCTGCTGAGCAAGTGGATTTCGAACCGGCGCATCGACCTGCACGTACTCAGCGCCATCGCCAAGCGGTTTCAGGTTTCGTTCGAGGCGCTGTGTATCCGCTTCATCAAGTTCACGACGGAGCGCGCGATCCTCGTCTATTGGGACAACGGCTACGTGAAGTACGAATGGCGCAGCAGTAGCGCCGTCAAGACACGGGCGCGCATTCGGCGCAACGGCGATCCGGCGGAACCGCCGCCGGGCACGCTGGCCACCGACGCCAGCATCTCGCAAGAGTGGGACGGCACAGAGATGTCCGCCGCGATCTGGTGCCCGGAGGAGGCGCAGCATATGAAGCTGCGCGAGTTCAAACACACCTTCGGCGCGCGTGATCGCGTCCTCACGCTGCTCCTTCTCGAAAGCGCCGAACCGCGTTCGTGGGATCGGTCGTGGCAGGACGAAGAAAGTTTCGACAGCTTTGATCAATTCGTGTCGAACGGCCAGTTGCCTGTGCGCTGAGGCGATCTATCTGAGGATGTACCGTGCCACACACCATTTCCACTGACATCGACGAGTTCGCCCAGAGTCTGATTGATGCATTCGACCTGACATTCGAGGAGGACGAACCGCAATTGAGTGACCCGCTCATTCGTTGGCTGGACTTCCGCTTTCGATACATAGACCCGCGTCCTCGTCAGGTTCTCAAGTCAATCGATTTCGACAACCGCATACCGACCGAGACCAAGTCTGCTCTGGAAAACTTTATTCTATTGTCTGAATCCGGGTCAGATCTCAATCCGTACCAAACGAAAACGATCAAACGCAACGATTCAAGCGGAACGAAACGCCAGCTGCGAACAGATGGTCTATGGGCCGATTGGCAAATCCTCCATGCGCACTTGACAACGGAACCTTTGGTCTCGGGTAGTGACTTCTCTGAACGTTCTGAATGGTTGCTATTTTTCCTCGTACAGCCAGATCATATCTTTTTGATCGATGTCCGCTCGCACGATGAACCTGGAATCTTTCAAGCTATCGATTTGGTTGAAAAAGCAATCCGAAGCTGGCCAGAATTCGGGGAGAAATTTGCAGTCAAAGGTGCATTGAGGCTCGCTCAACCACCAGAGACAAGTGCTAGTGCTATTAAGCAGATCAGAACAGGTGGTGTGTCTCAACTTCTGGAAATTGACGGCGTCGTGTACATGTCCCCTGGACTCGGGGTCACATCGGCATCTACGTCTGTACGGGTTTCTCTCGAACGAAACCGAGTCAAGCAGCTTGCGGAAAATATCGGGACCTTTTTCACCAACACAGATGGTGAGCCGATGAGGACTGTTCGGGCGCGAGGTGTAACAGATCCTTCGTTCTCGCTTCAGCTATCGCCTCAAGGCAGGCTGATCATCGTATGCCCAGAAGCGGCAATTCACTGGCCTTTCCCATCAGCAAGCCATCAACAAGATGCTCGCGTGCAACTGGAACAGGCACTTTTGCCGGCTTGGGCAAGCGCAAAGCTGGCTCCATTCCTTGCTGCACGGCTGGCAAAAGAACGGTGTAAAGCCGAGCACCTGGCGCAGAAGAAGTTTCAGGCAGGGGGGGCGAGCGATGGCGACGCAGCAGAATGAATATCAAGCCAACGATGCAGATGCAATAATCGGCGAGATTTTTTCTGGTGGGATTACCGTGGCCGAGGCTATCGAACGCCTACGAACACGCCTTCTCGACCTGTCGGCTCGAAACCGCCTGCTCAAGGAGCCTCTGATTTAGCTCTCTGATACAATGGGTTGACCGAGTAGCTAGGAGATGCCATCCATGACCGGACAGATGACCTTTGCCGAGGAGCCCAGCCTGTCGCGGCGCCGCAAGCAGACCAAGCGGGAACGCTTTCTGGCCGAGATGGATGCCGTGGTTCCCTGGGCCAGGCTCGTGGCCTTGATCGAGCCGCACTACCCCAAGGGGGGCAGCGGCCGCAAACCTATGCCTTTGGAGCGGATGCTGCGGATCCACTTTCTCCAGCAATGGTTCGGCTACTCCGATCCGGGGATGGAAGAGGCCCTGTACGAGGTTCCTCTGCTCCGTCAATTCGTCGGTATCGACTTGGGTCGGGACTTCGTTCCCGATGAGACGACCATCCTGAAGTTCCGCCGCCTGTTGGAACGCCACGCACTGGCTCCGGCTATCTTTGCCGAGGTGCAGACGGTGTTGCAGGAGAAAGGGCTCTTGCTGCAGGAAGGTAAGACCGTGGATGCCACCTTGATTCACGCCCCGAGCTCCACCAAGAACCGAGACCGCAAGCGGGATCCGGAGATGAGCTCCACCAAGAAAGGAAATCAATGGTATTTCGGGATGAAGGCTCATGTGGCAACGGATCTCCAGGGCATCGTGCAGGCCGTGGACTTCACGGCGGCCAAGGTACCGGATCATCAGATGCTGGATGGGCTCCTTACTGGAGAGGAGTCGGTGGTCCTCGCTGACCGGGGCTACGACTATCCCCAGGTGCATGACACGCTGGCGGCCCGAGGCATACGGAACGCGGTAGCGCGGCGACGCTATCCTGGGCAGAAAACCGGATTGGCGGCACTCAAACGCTACAACCGCGCCATTGCCCGGATCCGTGCCCGGGGAGAACACGCCTTCCGGGTGCTGAAGTGCCAATTCGGCTACCGACGCACGCGCTATCGCGGACTGGCCAAGAACGGTGCTCAACTGACCACGCTCTTCGCCTTGACCAATTTGTACATGCTGCGGAGATATCTGCTGGCTGCGTAGGGAGTGGTGCGTCCAGATTCTGGCAATCTCACCAAAAAGTGGGGTAATGCGAGGGTAAAGACTCTGCGGGGCAAGTTACTTGCGCCAATATGGGGGACAAGAGGTACTTTTTTAGGCTAGGTCAGAGGTTCCTCAACTACCGCCACCCGAAGGGCCGCTGCATCCAGATCGCCGACGAGCCCAGCATCAACCTCGTTTTCAACCGTCTCTACGTGGACGGCAAGGGCGTCCCGTTCAAGTACGTTCCGGAACCCCCTCCTGACTCCTACGAGGGCAAGCGTCCCGAAGCGCGGCTCTACGCTCCCAGCCTGGGAATTTCCACCGCCTTCGAGTTCGCCCCCAACCCGGCGGGGTCGAACGGCCACAGGCTACACGGTATCCAGACACTGCTCTACCCCGCCGACCTTGAGCGCCAGTTGCGCAAGATCGCCAGCGAGGCGAAAACCGCGGTCGAGGAGACCGGCACCAACATGCTGTTCCTAGGTAACTGTCCGGGAATCGACGTCATAGGCAACGGCGGCCAACCTGGGCATCGTTCTGTCTTTTTGGAGGTGGAACGATGGAAACGGAATCGGCTGATCTGGGGTGGGCCCGGAAGCGTGCGCGGCGGGACGAGGTGGTCTGGCGTGAGTTGATCGCGGCGCACCAGGCGTCCGGACTGACGGTGTCGGCGTTTTGTTCCGAACGCGGTGTTCCTCGGAGCAGTTTTGGCAAATGGCGCCGACGCCTAGGCATGGCGCCGACGAAGGGGCGCCGGCCTCCTGCGGCGAAGCGGTTTTTGCCATTGTCGATCGCCGGTGCGAACACGCCGCCGGCGGAAACGGCCATCGAGTTGGATGTCGGTCCGATGCGCTTTCGGGTATCGGGTGCGGCGGCGACCAGGATTGTCGATTCGATCTTGGCCCGCATCGCTGCATGATTCTCTCGCCCGCGGTACAGGCTTTCGTTTTTCGCGACGTGGTGGACATGCGTCGCGGTGTCGATGGCCTACTGCAACTCGTGACGGATGCGTTTTCGCACAGCGCGTTCAGCGGTCACCTCTTCGTATTCATCGGCAAGCGACGAGACAAGGTCAAGATGCTGTGGTGGCACAGCACGGGGTTTGTGCTGCTCTACAAGCGCTTGGAGCGAGGGCGGTTTCCGGCGCCGCCGGTTCTCGCGTCGCGCGGTCTGTCGATGGCCGAACTCATGGCGTTTCTCGAAGGAATCGACCTCTCGCGCGCCAAGCGCATCGCACACGTCAATGCATCGCGCATCGCGTAATTTTTTTGTCGTTGATCGTGGCGTCGATGTCAACGTTGCCAAGCATACAAGCGTTTGATGTGCATGCACGCGATTGCCACCATCGACATCGGATCTCTTCCTCGTGATGTCGATGCGCTGCTCGAGGTGATCGCGGAGCAGCGCAGGCAATTCTCCGCGGTAATCGATTCGCTGCGCATGCAGGTCGAGAAGATGAAGCGGATGACCTTCGGGTCCCGTTCGGAGCGCCTCTCCGGTCAGGCGCTGCTGTTCACCGAGGATCTTCCGATCCCCCCGACGCCGCCGAAGCTTCCCACGACTACGGTTGCCGCCCACGAGCGCAAGCGTCGCGGCCGCCCGGCGCTGCCGGGCCACCTGCCGCGAATCCGCAAGGAATACGACCTCACGGACGAACAGAAGGCGCAGTTCGACCAAATCGCGTTCCTCGGCGAAGTCGTGAGCTCCACACTCGACGTGATCCCGCAGAAGGTCTTCGTGATCGACCATGCGCGGGCCAAGTACCGTTGCACCAAGGACGGCATCACATCGATCGTCGTGGCCGATGCGCAACCGTCGCCGCTGCGCAAGAGCAACGCCAGCGCGGGGATGCTCGCCCATGTACTGGTGTCCAAGTACTGCGACGGCATCCCGCTTGCCCGCCAGGAGAAGATCTTCGCCCGGCACGGCGTTGATCTGGCGCGCACGACACTCGATGACTGGATCCTGATGAGCGCCGAGAAGCTCGCGGTGCTGATGCCCGTCCTCAAGGCGCATATGCTGGGCGCCACGGTGCTATTTGCCGACGACACGACACTCAAGCTTGTCGAGGATGGCCGACGAAGATCGCGAACCGCAAGACTCTGGGTGTACGTCAGCAGCGGCGCGAAACAGGATCCTCAGGGAAACTGGATCGCCTATCCCAAGGCGGCGTACTTCGAGTTCACCGAAACCCGGGAGGCGATCCACCCGACCCGATTCCTGAACGGATACCGCGGCTTTGTGCAGGCGGACGACTACAGCGGATACCACCCGACGTTCGCCACGGGATTGGCGGAGCATTGCCTGTGCTGGGCGCACGTGCGCAGACGCTACTTCGAGGTGGCATCGCAACCCGGTTCCTCGCCGCTGGCGAGCGAAGCCTTGTCGTTCATTCGTGGCATCTATCACATCGAGGCCGAGCACAAGGACGTCACGCCCGATGATCGACTCGTTGCCAGGAAGAAGTTCAGCGTTCCGCTGCTGCGGCGGTTCTACGATTGGCTGTGCCATCACCAACCGAGCCTGCTGCCACGCTCGCCCTTGGGTAAGGCATTCGCCTATACGCTGAGCAACTGGGCGGCGCTCATGCGGTTCACCACCGATGGCAACGTCGCGCCGGACTCCAACTTGGTTGAGCGAACGATCCGCCCGGTGGCCGTCGGCCGCAAAGCATGGTTGTTCGCAGCCTCCGAGCGCGGGGGCCACGCCGCTGCGGTTGCCTTCAGTCTCATCGAATCATGCAAACTTGCGGGTGTGGAACCTTACGCATATCTTCGCGACGTGCTGCAGCGCATAGACGGCCACCGCATCGACCGCCTGCACGAGCTGCTGCCGTTCAACTGGAAGCCCGCCGGTGACTGCAACTCCGTTTGATCCCGAACTCGCCAGACTCATCGCCAACCTGCCGCAGGCCAAGACGCTCGACCTCTATCGTATCGAGGTCGCAATCCGCAAACTGCGCAGCGAATCCCGGCGGATCCTCGAGGTGCGCAAACACCTTCATCTCGGGATGACGGTGCATTTCCTCAGCGATTACGACGCCTCGACGCATACCGGAAGGATCGTCGCGCTACGCGACCGAGATCTGACCATCGATGACGCCAACCAGAACACGCGTTGGAGCGGCGTGCCATATGCCGCGATCGATCTCGGGGCAACCGATACGGACACGGTCGAGATCCTCGACCGCGAACCTCCCAAAACAGCGGCGCCCCGCCGCCACACGCGCCAGGACTTCAAAATCGGCGATGCGGTCAGCTTCGTCGGCCGTGACCACCACCCCCGATTCGGTCGCGTCATTCGCCTGAACCACAAAACCGCCTCCCTGGAATGCCCCGACGGCCAGTGGCGCGTCGCCTACGCGCTCCTCCAGCACGTCGTCGACCTCTGACCCAATCCCGTTACGCCGTCAAGTAACGCCGATTCCCGGACAGTTACGTTCCTAGTGTTCGGCTTCCTGGAGTTCTACGATAGCGAAGACTCGGAACGGCCGATGCTCGCGCCGCTCTTGTCCCTCCCCGTAACGCTCGTCCGCGGCGATATCGACAAGGAGACCCGGACCTACCAATATTCAGTGCAGCACAACGGCGAGGACTTGGCCGAGAACCACACCCTACGCGAGAAACTGCGTCGCGACTTCATGCTCTCCCTGCCGGACTTCGGCGAGGAGGACGAGCCGGAGACCTACTTCTCCCGCATCGGGCAGGCCGTCAAGAACAAGCGACGCTGGAAGGTGCGCCGTCAAATCACGCTCGGCATGCTCTCGTTCGGCAAGTTGGCCATATGGGCGGATTTGGACACAAAGAAGAACCCGGGCATCCTTGACCATGACCTGATCAAGTCGGTGTTCTCCGGCGGAACGGGGGCCGGCGACGGATCTCTCCACGCCGAGGACTACCGCATCGATGAGAGTCCCGAGGCGAATCAGCCGCTCATCTACGACGCCGACTCTTCCCAGCACAGCGCGATCATCGACGTCCTCTCAGGCAAGAACCTGGTCGTCAACGGTCCTCCCGGCACCGGAAAGTCGCAGACTATCACGAACATCATCGCCGCCGCCCTCTCCAAGGGACGGAAGGTGCTGTTCGTCTCCGAGAAGCTCGCCGCTTTGGAGGTGGTACGCCACCGCCTCAACCATGCAGGGCTCGGCCACTTCTGCCTTGAATTGCACTCTCACAAGACGCAGAAGAAGAAGTTCCTCGAAGACATCCAGGCCCGCATCGAGTCGCGCTTCCCGGCCCCGGCACAGTTCCAGGCCAAACTGGCCACCCTGAACCGCCAGAAGAGCGAGTTGGCCAGATACGCCGAACTGATGGGCAGCCGCGTGGGCAACGCCCTCGGCCTCACGGTCAACGAGGTGTTTTGGGCGGCGGAACGGCGCAGACAGGAACTGGGGGACCTGTCGGCCGAGGTTAACGCCATCGGGTTCCCCGACGCCACCAAGTGGACGCATGACGACATAGAGTCCCGACGGTCGCGGCTCGCCGGCCTTGCGGAACTTTACGACGTCATCGGGCGGTTCGACTCGGGGCATCCGTGGTGGGGATTTCGTCCGAATCCACTGGCTCCTTCCGACGATGAATCGATAGCGAGGACGATCCATTCGGCTTTGAAATACGCTGCGACGGCTGATTCGGCGGCTGACGCCGCCGTCGCCTTCTTCGGTTTCAAGGAGCAGCCGGACGCCGTGATGGCATCCAAGGTCCTCTCCGTGCTGAGGGCCACGCCTTTGCTCCCCCGGGGCGCTGATTCGTCCCTCCTGCCCCGAATGTTCGACTCCGACTCCGATCCGAAGGGGCTGAGAAGCTCGAGATTGCTCGCTGACATCGCCTCCGGCGTTACCAAGACCCGCCGTCTGTTCGAGTCCGCCGCAAAGGTTTTGGCCGACGGACAGAGGCTTCCGGCGGAGGACGCCGACGAGGCCCGACGGACCGTCGGGAACCACAAGTTGGCCACAGGGCTGCTGTCGTCCGACATCGGCGAAGCACTGGACATGGTCTCCCGGTTGGAGAAGGCGGCCGACACGTTCACTGCTTCGGCTGTCGTCGCGAACGCCCCATACGGCCCCGCCAGCAAGACGGAATTGGACGCCTTCCTCTCCAATACTGGGCAGGACTTCGTGTCGGGGTTGGCCACGTATCCGATTCGTTCCCTTGCCTCCAGGGCTGACGCCATCCTCGAAGTCGCCAAGGCCCTCGGGGAAGCCGTCCGTCAGATGCAAGCCATCGCGGAGCGACGCGGACTTCCCTTCGACGCCACGCCCGACGCGGTCGCCAGGCTCGCGGATCCAGAAGGTCTCCGGGGGCTGGCCAAGGGCGTCCTGGTGGATGCGGTGGGGTTGGCCGAGGCAGGCCGCCTTGCGGCGTTTCCGTTGGCGGACAGATCGGTCTCCGATCTCGCGAGGATGAAGAACAGGCTTGCCGAAGAGGCTGCCGCATGTTCGGAAGCGCTGGAGAGGTGCCGACTGGCCGCCGAGCGGATTGGGCTGGGTTTCGATTCGACCGAGGCATCCGTGGCCGAAATTGCTGCCATCGCGTCGGTCGCCGCATCCGCCCCTGGCGATCTGCTCGAATACCGTCGACCGACGTTCGGCCACGCCAGAACCGCCGAACTTGTCGGAAACATACGCGCAGCCATCGCGGCGGAGAAGGCCGACAGGGCCGCGTTCGATCCCTTGTTCTATCTCGACGCGCTGCCGGATACCGGGGAAATCAAGGCGGCAGTCGCCGCCCTCCGGAGGAAAGACGGTTTCTTCGCGTTTTTCGACGGCGAATGGCGCAAGGCCAGGAAACTCCACGCCGGGCTCTGCAAGGAGAAGCGCAAGATGACCGGGCGTCAGCGGGCCGAGGAGTTGGTCAGGCTGGCGACATGGTTGGAGGTGAAGGCGGCGTTCGTCTCCGACCAGGAACTCAAGGAATGCTTCGGCGGCCTCTTTCGCGGCCTGGAGACGGATGCGGACAAGATTTCTCGCCTTGACGACTGGTACAGATCCAGCCGGGCGGTCCTCGTCGAATGTCCGGGACTGGTGGACAAGGTCGATCTGACAGCCATTCCTGCGGACAGGATTTCGGAGTTGGCGGCCAAGGCAGAATCCGTCAGGGCGGACGCGGCCAGGCTGACCGGCGTGGAGGCAGGCGTCAGGGGGATCCTCGGCGCCGACGTCGCCGGGTTCAAGGAGGCCAAGGCCCGCGGATGGGCCGCTGGGCTGGAATCGCTCAGGAAGGCCGTCGAAAGCATTGGCAGCGTCTCGGCCTTCTTTGCGGCCAGGGCCGATGCGTCGCTTTCGCCCAAGGACGCCCTGCGTCTCATGAAGGCGCGGGCCGAACTGGACGGCGCCTCGTCCGAACTCTCCCTGCTGATGCGTGGACGCAAGGTGTTGATCGAGGCTGGCGGGGACGAACTGGGGCATCTCGCGGATAGCGGTGGTGGGCCGTGGCCGGAGGTGTTGCCGGCCATCGTGTCCAAGGCGACGGTCGTCGCGGAGACTGCATCGCAGGCCCTCGCGTTCGCAGACGGTAGTTCCCCGTTGTCCGCTGCCGAGGCGTTCGCCAAGGCGAAATCCGAACTCGACCAAGCGTGGGCCCCGGTGGCCCCGGTGGCCGCGTGGAATCGGTTCGGGGACTGGAGGGGTTTGGCCGACGCGGCCCGCGAGGCGGCCTCGGCGGCCAGGGGCGTCCTGGAACGTGTGGCCCCGTACTGCCAGGTCGGCGTGTCCGTCTCCGGCTTCTTCACGGCGTCCGACGAGGAGGCCGAAGCCACTGCGATTCTTGAAAAGTTCTCCGGATCGGAGGAGGTGCGCAGGATTCTCGGCGGGGTGTTCGAAGGGGCCGACACCGACCTCGAAAGTCTTACGGAGACCCATGCATGGGGATCGGCCGTGTGCGGGATGGAACTCCCAACCGCTGTCCGTCGCCGCCTCCTTTCGGAGGACGCGGGCTACGCCTTGGATGAGGCGAAGCGGCTCTTTGCCGAAATCGACGAAGGGTGTCGCAAGGCCCGCGAGACGGTCGAGGGACTCGCCTCCTACGGCTCGTTCTCCTGGGAGGAGTGGCAAAAGCAGGTCCGCTCTGTCGGGGCCCGCGATCTTCCGTCCGAAATTAGAACCCGGCTCGACGCTGTGGCGGGATCCCCCGGATCGGTACTGCCATGGTCCAAGTACCTGTCGCTTCGGCAGCAGGCTAGACAGGAGGGGCTTGCGGACTTCGTGTCGGCCCTCGAGGCCGGGAGGATACCTTCTGCCGCCCTCGCGTCGACGTTCGAACTGGCCGCCTTCCAATCCATTGGCCGTGCTATTTACCAGTCGTTCCCCGAGCTTTCCCGCTTCAATGGGAACGCCCACGAGAAGACGCGCAACGACTACCGGGCCCTTGACGCCGAAATCGTCTCCATCACCGGCAAGGACTTCGCCAGCCAGATAGAGAAGCGCACGCGCGTCCCCGAGGGACAGCGCGGCACGACCGTGGGTGACTACACGGACATGAACCTGCTACGTCGGGAAATCAACAAGCAGCGACGACACATCCCAATCCGACAGTTGGTAAAGCGGGCCGGTAACGCCCTGCAGGAGCTCAAGCCCTGCTTCATGATGGGCCCGCTGTCGGTCGCCCAGTATCTGGAACAGGGCGCTCTGAAATTCGATCTGGTGGTCATGGACGAGGCATCGCAGTTGCGTCCCGAGGAGGCCATCGGGGCCATCGCTCGCGGATCGCAGTTGGTCGTGGTCGGCGATCCGAAGCAGTTGCCGCCGACCAGTTTCTTCGACCGCATGCTTGACGCGGGGGATGACGAGGATGAGGATGAGGCGCCGGCCGCCATCAGCGGCATGGAGAGCATCCTGGACATCTGCCAGCAACTCTTCACGCCCGTGCGGAGCCTGCGCTGGCACTACCGATCGCACCACGAGTCCCTCATCGCTTTCTCGAACCACCACTTCTACAAGAATCTGATCGTCTTCCCATCCCCCTACGCCAAGAACCCCGGGCTGGGGGTCAAATACCGCTACGTGAGGGGCGGCTTGTACAAGGATAGGCAGAACGTGCCCGAGGCCCAGCGCGTAGTCGACGCCGTACTCGAGCACATGCTCAAGCGGCCGAACGAGTCCCTCGGCGTCGTGACTCTCAACCAGACCCAGCGGGAACTGATCGAGGAACTGCTAGATAAGAAGTTGAAGAGCTTCGGCGAGGGCGCCGACTTCATGGGCCGTTGGGAGGCCGAGGGCTGGCCCTTCTTCGTCAAGAACCTCGAGAACGTCCAGGGCGACGAGCGCGACGTGATTTTCATATCGACGACGTTTGGGAAGACCCAGGGCACAGATAAGGTGCGGCAGAACTTCGGCCCCATAAGCCGCCCCGATGGGTGGCGCCGCCTCAACGTCCTTTTCACCCGCTCGAAGCGGCGCATCGAGTTGTTCACCTCCATGTCGCCCGAGGACATTGTCGTCGACGAGCGGACTCCCTTGGGGACGAAGGCCCTGCGTGACTATCTGGACTTCGCCAAGCGTGGCGTTCTGGTCACTACTGACGAGGGTGAACGCGATCCGGACAGCGACTTCGAGGTGTCGGTGGCAAACGTGGTCACGTCGTTGGACTACGAGGTGAAACCCCAATTGGGTGTGGCGGGGTTCTTCATCGACATGGCCGTTCGGAACCCGGATCGCCCAGGCGAATTCCTGGCGGGCATCGAGTGCGACGGGGCCACCTACCACAGCGGGTTCTCGGTCCGGGATCGTGACCGCATCCGCCAGGAGATCCTTGAATCCCTCGGATGGAAAGGCCGCATCTATCGGATCTGGTCGACCGACTGGTTCTACAACCCTCGACGTGAAATCGAACGTCTGCGGAGCTTCCTGGAGGAACGGCGGCGTGCCAGTGCGGCAGAGAAGCCTGTGGAATGGGACGAGGACTACGTCGAGGATGTCACCGAAAATGCCGAGGAGGAACGTCTAGCCGAGGAGTTGGCGGAGGTCCTAACAGCCACATCCGACGGCACTGAAGATCTGTTCGTGGAGGTCGGGGACCTGGTCACGTATTGCCCCATGGACGATCCGAACGACCGCCACAGCGTCCACATCGTCGACAGCGAAAGCAACGCGAAGATGGGCATCGTCAATGAGCGGACGCCGCTGGCCCAGGCACTTCTCGGACTTTCACCCGGGGACGTCGGTGACCTGGAGATTCCCGGCCAGAAGACCCGGCAGCTTCGCATACTGAAGATTCAGCGACAGTCAGGAATATGAGTGTGAGTTCGTGCTTCAAGGCATCTCCAGATTGCGCGCCCTCTGCCTGTGTGGTCAGAGCTACAGTCAATTAGCGTTCCATTTGGCGCAAAGGCCCGCTCATCCCCGCTAAATCACGTTACGCGAAGTGCCCTCTATTTCTAGCATGAGCAGCGTTTTCCATCGGAACGCCTGCCATGACAGAACTCGAACCCATCTCCATTTCCCTGCCTCCTGACCGCCCACGGCACGCGCATCAGGAAGTCGCCGATCTGTTGGCCGCCGCGCTACTGCGCCTGCGCGGGCGACCGTCCAGCGACACCACCGAAAACAGCGAGTGCGTTCGCCTTGGCTTCCCCGGCCAACAGCGCGTGAATGCGAACCCCGATCACCACCACGGAGTTCGCCCATGACAGCACACGCACCATCCACCACCTCGGTCGCCGCCCAGGTTGCCGGTCTTCCCCATCTCTCGATGGATGATCTCTGGAAACTGTGGGACGAGCATTTCGACGAGCGGCCCGGCCACCATCATCGCGGCTGGCTGGAGAGCCGACTGGCCTACCGGATTCAGGAGCGCGCCTTCGGCGGCCTGAAACCATCCCTGCGCAAGAAGCTCGAAGAGGTCGGCGAAACCGGCATCTTGCCCAAGCAACTGCGCGGCGACAGTCAGCGCCTGTTGCCCGGAACCATCCTCACGCGCACTTACGACGACGTCGAGCATCGCGTGCTGGTGCGCGGCTCGAACGACTTCGAGTACCAGGGGCAACGCTTCAAGAGCCTGTCCGCGATTGCAGGCCGCATCACCGGCAGCCACTGGTCTGGCCCGGTGTTCTTCGGCCTGAAGACGCCCGCCTCGAAGAAGGTGACCGCATGAGTTCGCCGCGCGCCAACCCGATGCCGACGGTGACACCGAAGAAGCGTTGCGCCGTCTACGCCCGCAAATCCACCGACGAAGGACTGGATCAGGAATACAACAGCCTCGAAGCGCAGCGCGACGCAGGCCTCGCCTTCATCGCCAGTCAGCGGCACGAAGGCTGGATCGCCGTCGGCGACGGCTACGACGACGGCGGCTACTCCGGCGGCAACATGGATCGTCCCGCCTTGCGCCGCCTGATGGTCGACATCGAGGCCGGGAAGATCGACACCGTGGTCGTCTACAAGATCGACCGCCTCACGCGCAGCCTGCCGGACTTCGCCAAGCTGGTCGAGGTGTTCGACCGCAACGGCGTGTCCTTCGTCTCCGTCACCCAGCAGTTCAACACCACGACCTCGATGGGGCGGCTGACGCTCAACATCCTGCTGTCCTTCGCACAGTTCGAACGCGAGGTCACGGGCGAGCGCATCCGCGACAAGATCGCCGCCAGCAAGGCCAAGGGCATGTGGATGGGTGGCGTGCCGCCCTTGGGTTACGACGTGGTCGAGCGCAAGCTCGTCGTGAACGAACGCGAGGCGGCGCTGGTGCGCGACGTCTTCCGGCGCTACGCCGAGCATGGCTCGGCGGCGCGGCTGGTGCGCGAACTGGACATCGAAGGCCATACCACCAAGGCCTGGGTGACGCAGACCGGGCGCCAGCGCTCCGGCCGCACCATCGACCAGCAGTACCTCTTCGCGATGCTGCGCAATCGCATCTACCTGGGGGAAATCCGCAACCACGGCACCTGGTATCTCGCTCAGCACGACGCCATCGTGCCGCCGGCTTTGTGGGACGCGGCGCATGCCTTCATCGAACGCCGCAAGCAAGCGCCGCGCGAGCACGCCGCCAAGCATCCGGCGCTGCTGGCGGGCCTGCTGTTCGCGCCCGACGGGCAGCGGATGCTGCACTCCTTCGTCAAGAAGAAGAACGGGCGGCAGTACCGCTACTACGTTCCCTACCTGCACAAGCGGCGCAATGCGGGCGCGAGCCTGTCGCCCGGTGCGTCGGACGTGGGTCATCTGCCCGCCGCCGAAATCGAGAACGCGGTGCTGGCGCAAATCCACGCGGCACTGTCGGCTCCGCAGATGCTGATCGCGGTCTGGCGCGCATGCCAGCAACATCCCGCAGGTAGCACGCTCGACGAAGCGCAGGTCGTGGTGGCGATGCAGCGTATCGGTGACGTGTGGGCGCAGTTGTTCCCCGCCGAGCAGCAGCGCATCACGCGGCTGCTGATCGAACGGGTGCAATTGCACGGGCATGGGTTGGACATCGTCTGGCGCGAGGACGGCTGGATCGGCTTCGGTGCCGACATCGGTGCGCATCCGCTGGTCGAGGAAACCAGCGGACAGGCCGAGGAAGCGCCGGCATGAGCACCGAGACCAATCCGCGCAAGCGTACCGTCCGCATCGAGGTCGGCGCCGATGCCCGCAGCTATGTGAGCGGCGGCCAGCGCGTCACGCTGGTGCCGCTGACGATCAAGCGCCGCCAGAACCGCAAGCTGCTGATCCCGCCTGCGCCCGACGCCATCACTACGGCGGGCGGCTTCGACGTGCCGATGATCAAGACGCTCGGCAAGGCGTTCTACTGGAAGAGGCTGATCGACGAAGGCGTCTATCCGACGACCGCCGACCTGGCGCGCGCGCTGAAACTGGAGCCGGGCTGGGCGGCCGAGGTGCTGCGCATGACCATGCTGGCGCCGGACATCGTCGAGGCGATCTTCGAGGGCCGCCAGCCCCGGCATCTGAACCTGCACACGCTGCGCGGCCGCCAGGACCTGCTGCCGCGCGACTGGGCCGAGCAGCGTCGGCTGCTGGGCTTCCCCGACGCCTGATTCCATCCCCCGATTTCCCCGATGACGGCGAGCCATGAGCTCGCCGTCTGCGTTTGCGCGCAGCGCGGATTGGCGAGCCCGAAGTTTCTCCGTGGTTCGCCATTGCGCCCCTTAAAGGTTCGCCACCCGACGTTTTGAATGACACCTGTTCCTCAACAACGTCACGGGAGCATTCCATGCAGACACCAACCAGCACCATCCCCCGATCGCCGCAGCAGGCGATCAACAGCCTCTCGCCCGGCGACCGCCGGGTGCTCAACGAAAACGAACTGGCCCAGCGGTGGGGCGTCAGCCCCAAGACCCTGCAGCGCTGGCGCAGCGAAGGTCGCGGCCCGCGCTACCTGAAGCTGTCCAAGCGCGTCGGCTATCCCGTGGACGCGGTCGTCGAGTTCGAGCGCCAGGCGCTGCATGACTCGACGTCCGAGCGCGCGGCGGTCTGAGGAGCGAGGCCATGAACGACATCACCCTCTTTCCCGCCGACATCGCCGCGATGTCGGTCAGTCAATTGGCCTCGCTGCCCGCCGCGCAGAAGGCCGAAATCGACAAGAACTTCATCGATGCCATCGACTGGCTGAAAAGGGAGCGCGCCAAGTTCGATGCGGCGCTCGATGTCGCCTACGGAGAACGGGCCCGCGCGGCGCGCCTCGATGCCGGCAAGGACTTCGGCGTCATTCACCTCACCGACGGCCCGCTGCGCGTAACCGTCGACCAGCCCAAGCGCGTGTCCTGGGATCAGGAACAACTCGCGGCCATCGCCCGGCGCATTGCCGCCTCCGGCGAACGGGTCGAGGACTACCTGGACATCGAGTTCTCCGTCCCAGAAGCCCGCTTCAACAACTGGCCTGCGGCGCTGCGCGCTCAGTTCGAGGCCGCCCGCACCGTCAAGCCCGGCAAGGCCGGTTACCGATTGGCTCTGGTCCAGAACGAAGGAGAGTCCCTATGAATGGCGTCCCGCACCTTTCTGTACAAGGCCCATGGCTTCACGACGGCAGCGTATCGGCGGCCATCGACTGGCACCACCGTATCGACGAAGCGCCGGATGTCGGCTACGTCTATGTGTTGGCCCTCGCCGACGGGCACACCAAGGTCGGCGCCACGGCGTATTTCCCGGAGCGGCTGCGCATCCATCGTCGTGATTTCCGGCGCTGCGGCCTGGGCATCGAACGATGCCTGGTGACCCGACCTGCGTTCAACTACCGGAAGGTCGAGTTCACCGCCAAACGCCGCTTCGCCGATCGCCGGTTTTTTGGCGAAGTGTTTGCCGCGCCGGTCGAGGATGTAGCCGACTTCATCGAACGACAGCCGCTGGCGTTCGTCGCGCCGCACGGCTACGGCCGGTCACGACGGGGCGCGCATCGCTTTCTCACGAAACTGATGGTCGACATCAGCGCCGGCCTTGGGCAACCCTTGCCGGAAGGATTGCAGCGTTCCGTGCGCCACATTCTGGATCGGCACACCGCCCTGGGACGGGAAACCGGGCTTTCCGAGCGCAACAGCACGCTCAATGCGCTGGCCGTCATCGAGGCGCACACCGGGCTGGACCTGAGCACGTTCCACCATGTCCTGCGGGAGGTGGCGTGATGTCGCTTCCGATCGTCTCCGCGCAACAGCGCCTGGCCGAGCGCAAGGGCGTGAAGCTGCTCATGCTGGGCAAGTCTGGCATCGGCAAGACCACCCGGCTCAAAGACCTCGACCCTGCCACCACCTTGTTCCTCGACATCGAGGCGGGCGACCTGGCCGTGGCCGACTGGCCGGGCGACACCATCCGTCCGGCGTCGTGGCCGGAGAGCCGCGACTTCTTCGTGTTCCTCGCAGGCCCGGACAAGTCCCTGCCGCCGGAGTCGGCGTTCTCGCAGGCGCATTTTGATCACATCGTCGAGAAGTTCGGCGATCCGGCGCAGCTCGACCGCTACCAGACCTTCTTCCTGGACTCGATCACGCAGCTGTCCCGCCAGTGCTTCGCATGGTGCAAGACGCAACCGGGTGCAGTCAGCGACCGCACCGGCAAGCCGGACATGCGCGGTGCTTACGGCCTGCTCGGTCAGGAAATGGTCAGCGCATTGACCCACCTGCAGCACGCACGCGGCAAGAACGTGGTGTTCGTGGCCATCCTCGACGAACGCCTCGATGACTACAACCGCAAGGTGTTCGTGCCGCAGATCGAGGGCAGTAAGACCAGCCTCGAACTGCCCGGCATCGTCGACGAGGTCGTGACGCTGGCCGAGATCAAGGCCGAGGACGGCAGCGCCTACCGGGCGTTCGTCACGCACACCGTCAATCCCTACGGCTTTCCGGCCAAAGACCGCAGCGGTCGCCTCGATCTGCTCGAACCACCCGATCTCGGCGCGCTGATCGCCAAGTGCGCAGGCACAGCCGTGCCCGCCAGCGCCGCCATTCCCCAATCCCACGAATCTCAGGAGTAATCGCCATGACCAGCAACAACTGGAACGACTTCAACGATGCCGAACAGCAGCAAGGCTTCGACCTCATCCCCAAGGGCACCGTCGTGCCTGTGCGCATGACCATCAAGCCCGGTGGCTACGACGATCCCTCTCAGGGGTGGGGCGGCGGCTACGCCACCGAATCCTTCGAAACCGGCTCGATCTACCTTGCCGCCGAGTTCGTGGTCACCGCCGGCGATCATGCCAAGCGCAAGATGTGGAGCAACATCGGCCTCTACTCCAGGAAGGGGCCGACCTGGGGGCAGATGGGGCGTAGTTTCATCCGCGCCGCGCTCAACAGCGCCCGCAACGTCCACCCGCAGGACAACAGCCCGCAGGCCGCCGCCGCGCGCCGCATCCAGGGCTTTCACGAACTGGATGGCATCGAGTTTCTGGCTCGCGTAGATATCGAGAAGGACGGCAAAGGCCAAGACCGCAACGTCATCAAGCTCGCGGTCGAACCCGACCACCCCGACTACGCCAAGTTCATGGGCGTGCCGCCCAAGCCCAAAACCGGCGGCGGCAGCTCGGGCGCACCGGCGCAGGCAGCGCCCGCGTACCAGGCACCGGCTCCGCAACGCGCACCCGTGACGGGCAAACCGTCATGGGCGCAGTGAGGGGGGCGCCATGAACGCATCCATGCTCACTGCCAGCCACTACGGCGTCGTGCATTTCGGCGAGCACGACTGCGAGGCGGTCGTGCTCACCACCGGCGAGCGCGGCTACGTCCGCAAGGAACTGGCCAAGCTCCTCGGTTTCCACGAATCGCACAAGGGTGGCCGTTTCGCCCGTTTTCTGGCCGAATTCGCGCCTAACTCGTTGTCACTACTGGAAAAATCTTCCGGGCCGATTTTGCTGCCGTCGGGACGTCAGACCCAGTTCTTCCCTGCGGGCATCATCGCGGAGGTGGCCACCTCCGTGGTGGACGCGGCCATCGCGGGTACGCTGCACCGCGCACGCCAGGGCATTGTCGGCAACTGCCTGACGATCATGCGCGCTCTTGCCACCACTGGCGAGGTCGCGCTGATCGACGAGGCCACCGGCTACCAGCACCACCGCGCACCGGACGCGCTGCAGGATCTGATCTCCAAGTTGCTGCGCCAGTCCTGCGCCTCGTGGGAGCGCCGCTTCCACCCGGACTACTACCGCGCCATCTATCGGCTGTTCGGCTGGAAGTACCAGGGCCACGATCAGAACCCACCGCACGTCGTTGGTCAGATCACCTTGCGCTGGGTCTACGGGCCGGTGCTGCCGGAGGACTTGCTGGGCGAAATCCGCAACCGCAAGGGCATCTCGCAGAAACACCACCAGTGGTTGTCCGATCAGGGACTCGCGCATCTGGAATCGCAGATTCACGCGGTCACCGCGATTGCGCGCAGCTCGATGAGCTACTCCGACTTCAAGCGCCGCTGCGAAGCCGCCTTCGCTGGCGCTGCCTTGCAGTTGGGCCTGCTGCTCGATGAATTCGAGGAGGGGGCGTGAAATGCTGGGTCTGCAAACGACAGGCGCGCGGCTACGGCCACACGGACGTCCGCTTCAAGATCGCCGATCCCCGGCGCTATCCCATCGACTGGGTGTTCTGCTCGCGGCGCTGCCAGGACGCCTTCCACAGGCTCTACGGCAACTGGATGCGCGTGAAGGAAGGCCGCATCGACAAAACGGAGGTCACCATGATCGATCCGTCTGATGTCGAGCTGGCCAGCATGCGCAAGTGCCTCAAGGCCTTCGGCGAGGCGGCGGGCGAGATCGGCTTCGACAAACCGCTTGGCGAGTACGCCGAAGCCGAGGCCATGCGGGTCATCGACGCCATCGTCACCTGCTGGACGGAAGCGATGGTCGAGCGCCACGAAGCCGCCAAGTTCCTGCCCGTGCGGGGCTTGCCGCCGACGCCTGATCCGCTGACACCCGATGCCGCCAGCCCGTTCGCCGACCTGGAGGACGACCTGCCTTGGGAGATGAAGCCATGATCGACTTCAATTCCACGGCCAGTCTCTCCGGCCAGATCACGGCGCTGATCGACCTCGGGATGCAGCAGGCCCGCGCCCGCCAGCCCGAGCGCCGGTATCTCGGCGCATCGCGGCTCGGTGTGGCCTGCGAGCGTGCCTTGCAGTTCGAGTTTGCCAAGGCTCCGGTCGATTCCGGGCGCGACACCGAAGGCCGAATGCTGCGCATTTTCGAGCGCGGTCACGTCATGGAGGACTGCATGGTCGCGTGGCTGCGCGGCGCAGGATTCGACCTGCGCACCCGCAAGGCCGACGGGGAGCAGGTCGGTTTCTCGGTGGCCGATGGCCGCCTGCAGGGCCACGTCGACGGCGTCATCGTCGCGGGCCCGGAGGGTTTCGCCTACCCCGCGCTGTGGGAGTCAAAGTGCCTGGGCAACAAATCCTGGCGCGAATTGGAGAAAAGCGGTCTGGCCGTTGCCAAGCCCATCTATGCCGCGCAGGTGGCGATCTACCAAGCCTATCTCGAACTGCACGAACACCCGGCGATCTTCACGGCGCTCAACGCCGACACGATGGAGATCTACACCGAGGCCGTGCCCTTTGACGCGGCGCTCGCCCAGCGCATGTCGGATCGGGCGGTGAAGGTCATCACCGCGACCGATGCAGGCGATCTCCTGCCGCGCGCCTTCCATGACCAGACCCACTTCGAATGCCGGATGTGCGCGTGGCAAGCCCGCTGCTGGAGGACCCCGAAATGAACTCACCCCCCTTGAACCAGGTGCTCGGCGAACAACTGATCGATTCGCGCCAAGCCGCGCTGATGTTCAACCTGCCGTCTTACTGGCTTTCGCAAGCCAAGGAACGCAAGGCACGCCGCATCCCGCACTACCGGGTCGGCAAACTGGTGCGCTTCAAGCCCAACGAACTGGAGGCATGGATCGTCGCGCAGCAGGCATCCGGCAAGGAGGCTGTGGATGCTTGATTTCAACGACACGCAGGCACCCGTTCTACACGACCTCGACGCGGAGCGCGACGCGATTCGTGCGGACTTGCTGGCCCGCCTGGAATCAGTGCTGTTCACCCTGTTCCCGGCAGGCAGGAAGCGCCGGGGCAAGTTCCTGATCGGCGACGTGCTGGGCAGCCCGGGTGACAGCCTCGATGTGGTGCTCGAAGGCGAGAAAGCCGGGCTGTGGACGGATCGCGCTACAGGCGACGGCGGCGATATCTTCGCCCTGATCGCCGCCCACCTCGGGGCCAACGTCCACACGGATTTCCCCCGGGTGCTCGACGCTGCCGCCGACCTGCTCGGCCGATCGCGCTCGTTGCCGGCGCGCACGACCAAGAAGGACGCACCGGTCGATGATCTCGGCCCGGCGACCGCGAAGTGGGACTACCTCGACGCCACGGGCAAACTGATCGCGGTCGTCTACCGCTACGACCCGCCCGGGCGCAAGAAGGAGTTCCGGCCCTGGGACGCCAAGCGACGCAAGATGGCTCCGCCCGATCCGCGCCCCCTCTACAACCAGCCCGGGATGACCACTGCCAGTCAGGTCGTGCTGGTCGAGGGCGAGAAGTGCGCGCAAGCGCTGATCGACGTAGGCATCGTCGCCACCACCGCGATGCACGGCGCCAACGCACCGGTCGAGAAGACCGACTGGTCGCCGCTGGCGGGCAAGGCCGTGCTGATCTGGCCCGATCGCGACAAGCCAGGCTGGGAGTACGCGGCACAGGCGGCACAGGCCGTGCTGACAGCGGGCGCCAAGTCCTGCCACATCCTGTACCCGCCCGAAGAAGCGGCGGACGGCTGGGACGCGGCGGACGCCGTGATGGAGGGCTTCGACGTTGCGGCCTTCCTCACCCACGGCCCGCGTCTGCAGATGCACGACGTCGCCATCGATGCCGAGCCTGTGATCGGCAGCGACGAATCGGTGTGGGGCACGGAGGATGCGCTGGCGCTGGCCTTCACCCGGCGCTACCACCGCGACTGGCGCTATGTCGCCGCCTGGGGGCGTTGGCTGGTGTGGGACGGGCATCGTTGGCGCACCGAGGACACGCTCGCCGCGACTGATCTGATCCGCAGCGTCTGTCGCCAGACCGCCGTGCGGGCCGATAACCCCAAGGTCGCCGCCAAGCTCGCCAGCTCCGGCACGGTCAGCGGTGTGGAACGACTGGCGCGGGCGGATCGCCGGCACGCGGCCACCACCGCCGAATGGGATGCCGACCCGTGGCTGCTCAATACCCCGGGCGGCGTGGTCGACCTCAAGACCGGCAGGCAGCGCGCGCACGACCGCGCCGACCGGATGACCAAGATCACTACGGCCACGCCGGGAGGCGACTGCCCGATCTGGCGGCAATTCCTCGACGAAGTCACGGGCGGCGATCTGGCGCTGCAAGCCTATCTGCAACGGATGACGGGCTACGCGCTGACCGGCTCGACGCAGGAGCACGCGCTGTTCTTCCTGTACGGCACGGGCGCCAACGGCAAGTCGGTGTTCGTCAACACGCTGGCCACGATCCTGGGTGACTACGCCACCAACGCGCCGATGGACACCTTCATGGAGACGCGCACCGACCGGCACCCCACCGATATGGCGGGCCTGCGCGGCGCTCGCTTCGTGGCCGCCATCGAGACTGAACAGGGGCGGCGCTGGGCCGAGTCGAAGGTCAAGAGCCTGACCGGCGGCGACAAGATCTCGGCGCGCTTCATGCGCCAGGACTTCTTCGAGTTCTTCCCGCAGTTCAAGCTGTTCGTGGCGGGCAACCACAAACCCGCCATCCGCAACATCGACGAAGCGATGAAGCGGCGGCTGCACCTGATCCCGTTCACGATCACCGTGCCGCCCGAGCGGCGCGACAAGCACCTGCAGCAGAAACTCTTGGCCGAGCGCGACGGCATCCTCGCGTGGGCGGTGCAGGGCTGCCTCGAGTGGCAGCGCGTGGGCCGGCTCGACCCGCCGCAGCGGGTAGTGGAGGCGACCGAGGAGTATTTCGAGGCCGAGGACGCACTGGGTCGCTGGCTGGAGGAGCGCTGCGTGCGCGCGCCCAACGCCAAGTCGCTGACCGCCGAGCTCTTCAACGACTGGAAGCAGTGGGCCGAGGCAGCGGGCGAGTTCATCGGCGCACAACGGCGCTTCTCCGATCTGCTCATCACGCGCGGGCTGGAGAAATGGCGCAACGGGATGGGCGTGCGCGGCTTTCAGGGCATCGGCCTCAAACACCCGCCGACGCCCGCCTACACCCCCTACGCGGACAACTGACCCCCTATGAAAACCACGCCGTCTGACGCAGCTGACGCAGTTTGTCGTAACTCCTACGCGTGTGCGCGTGCGCGCGCCTCACGGAGAGTTTCGATATTCCGTGTCAGCTGCGTCAGACCAGCACTGAACAAGGACTGACACCATGACTACGACGCTCCTCGCCCTCGATCTGGGCACCACCACCGGCTGGGCGCTGCGCGGCAGCGATGGCCACATCACCAGCGGCTCCGAGAGCTTCCGGCCGCAGCGCTTCGAAGGCGGCGGGATGCGCTTCCTGCGCTTCAAACGCTGGCTCACCGAGATCAAGCAATCCTGCGGTGGCATCGACGCACTGCACTTCGAGGAGGTCCGCCGCCACGCCGGAGTGGATGCCGCGCACGCCTACGGCGGTTTCCTTGCCACGCTCACCGCGTGGTGCGAACACCATCAGATCCCGTACCAAGGCGTGCCGGTCGGCACGATCAAGAAGCACGCCACCGGCAAAGGCAACGCCGGCAAGCCGGAGATGGTGGCCGCCATGCAGGCTCTGGGTTTCCGGCCCGAGGACGACAACGAAGCCGACGCGCTGGCGCTGCTGCACTGGGCCATCGGGCAGCAAGGAGAGGAACAATGAAGCATTCACCGCTCATTCCGGTTCTGCCGGGACCGCTGGACGGCAGGGGTGTCCAGTTCGTGGACGCCCGTCAGTTGCACGCCTTCCTGGGCGTGGGCAGGGATTTCTCGAACTGGATCAAGGGCCGCATCCAGGAATACGGTTTCGTCGAGAGCCAGGATTATCTGGTCATCCATGCGGGAGGTTCATGGGGACCTGATTCTCGCGATCAGGGGAATCAGATGCAGGTCTTTTCGCCAAATCCGGCGAAAAGTCTTGGCCGCCCGACCATCGACTACTTCCTCACCCTCGACATGGCCAAGGAACTGGCCATGGTGGAGCGCACGGCCAGGGGACGGGAGGCCCGACGCTACTTTATCGACTGCGAGCGACAACTGCGGCAACTGCAACAGGCAGTGGCTGCAACCCACCCAGCCGCACCGGTTGTCCTGAGCCGCGCCCAGAAGCAGGCCATCAACCGGCAGGCTTGGGCTGATGTCGCGGGCCAGGCCTACGCCAATTTCCATGCACGTCGCGAGGAGCTTTTGCGGAATCTGTCCAGAGCCGAAGATCCCGGTCCCTTGTTCCTACACCGCGACTTTCGACCCCGTTGGGCCAGGTGAGGGCGTGACATGAAGATCCCGACACAACCCTACCGCTGCCCGCTTGCGCGGCTGCAACCGCAGACCACCGACCTGGACGCGCTCAAGGAGCGTGGCTGGCGCGAGCGACGTGTCCTGGTCGTGGGCGCCGACGACGAGCGACTGGACTTCGTCGAGCGCGAGATCGTGCGACGCATTGGTGAGCGTCTCTACGGAGGCCGGCGAGATGGCTGAATGGACCGTCGAGGACGTCGCCGCGCGATTCGAAGAGGCCGTGACCACCGGGCGCCGGCTTCCCCCCGTGCGAGTGCAGGGGTACTTCAACACGTGGCCGCCGATTCTGCGCCAGCAGTGGGAAGTCTTCTCGGCCGAAGATCCGGTCTACCGCCCGCTCCCGCCAAGTCCGGAAGCCGTCGATCGGATGCTGGAGACGATGCGCTGGGTGCTGTGGCTCGAGGAGGAACAACGGCACCTTGTCTGGATGCGCGCCAAGCGTTATGGCTGGCGCGACATCACGATCCGCTTTGCCTGCGATCGCACGACGGCGTGGCGGCGCTGGCAGCGCGCCTTACAGACGGTCGCCGATCAACTCAATGGCGTCGTCACGGCGTAGGGTTTTGGCGTGATTTTGCGTACACGGTCGGCAATGCGCGGGCATCGGCGGCGGTGAGCGGCTTTTGGCTGTGCAACAAAACGCCCCGTTTCGGGATAGTATTTCCGCTATCTTCTGGACAGCGGTGTGAGCAGGCAAACGCCCAGACTCGCACCTGCCGCCCCGACCATCGAACCCGCCCCCGAGCCTGTCTCGCGGCGGGTTTTTCATTTTCCGGAACCCATGCCCGAGATTTCCATCGACTACCGCCCGATCGAGTCGCTGATCCCGTTTGCACGCAACGCGCGCACGCACAGCGAGGAGCAGATCGCGGGCATCGCGGCCAGCATCCGGGAGTTCGGCTTCAACAATCCGATCCTGGTCGATGGTCAACGCGGTGTCATCGCCGGCCACGGCCGGATCCTCGCCGCGCGCAAGCTCGAGATGACGCAACTGCCGGTCATCGAACTCGCGCATCTGACCGAGACGCAGAAACGCGCCTTCATCCTGGCGGAGAACAAACTCACCGAGCGCGCGGGCTGGGACCGGGAACTGCTGTCCCTGGAAATCGCGGATCTGCAAGCTGCAGGCTTCGATCTGGACCTCACCGGATTCGATGCCGGCGAGATCGAGTCCCTGCTCGCCGGGGCCGGCGAGGAAGCGACGGCGGATTCGGACGAGCCGGTCGAAGAAATCCCGGAAGCCCCCGTCCAGCCGGCATCCCGAACCGGTGACATCTGGCATCTGGGTGTGCACCGCCTGATCTGCGGCGATGCCGCCGATGCCTCGGCGATCGCCGCGCTCATGGACGGCGAGCAGGCCGCGCTGTGCTTCACCTCGCCGCCTTACGGCAACCAGCGCGACTACACCCAGGGCATCGGCGATTGGGACGCGCTCATGCAGGGCGTGTTCGCCCACCTGCCCATGGCCGGCGACGGCCAGGTGCTGGTCAACTTGGGCCTCATCCACCGTGACAACGAAGTCATCCCGTATTGGGATGGCTGGCTCGGATGGATGCGCACACAGCGTTGGCGGCGCTTCGCCTGGTACGTGTGGGACCAGGGACCGGGCATGCCCGGGGACTGGAACGGGCGGCTCGCGCCCAGCTTCGAGTTCATCTTCCACTTCAACCGCGAAGCGCGGCGCCCGAACAAGATCGTGCCCTGCAAGCATGCCGGAGAGGATTCCCACCTGCGCGCCGATGGGTCTTCGACGGCGATGCGCAAGAAGGACGGTGAAGTCGGCGGCTGGTCCCATGCGGGCGAACCCACCCAGGACACGCGCATTCCCGACAGCGTGATCCGCATCATGCGGCACAAGGGCAAGATCGGCGCAGGCATCGACCATCCGGCGGTATTCCCGGTGGCCCTGCCCGAGCACGTCATGGAAGCGTTCTCGAATCCGGGCGACGTGGTGTTCGAGCCGTTCAACGGTTCCGGCACGTCACTGCTTGCGGCAGAGCGCACCGGTCGCCGATGCCGGGCGGTGGAGATTGCCCCCGAGTATGTGGACGTGGCGATCCGTCGCTTCCGGCAGAATCACCCGGACGTCGCCGTGACACTCGCGGCCACCGGACAATCGTTCGACGAGGTCGCCATCGAGCGCCAGATGCCGGAGACGGTCCATGACTGAGCTGCGCCATCCGGTGGCCGGTATCCGGATCGAGATGCGCCCCGTCGATGCCCTGATTCCTTACATTCGCAACGCCAGGCAGCATTCGGATGCCCAGGTGGCGCAGATCGCCGCGAGCATCCGCGAGTTCGGCTGGGGTGCGCCGATCCTGGTCGACGGGCAGAACAACGTGATCGCCGGCCACGGCAGGCTGCTCGCGGCGCGCAAGCTCGGGCTCGCCGAAGTGCCGGTCGTGCCGATGGCGCATCTCACCGATACCCAGCGCCGCGCGCTGATCCTGGCCGACAACAAAATCGGCGAGAACGCCTCTTGGGAAGACGAACTGCTGGGCATCGAGTTGTCGGAGTTGAAGGACGCGGGCTTCGATCTGGGCCTGATCGGCTTCTCGCAGGAGGAGTGGGAAGCGCTGATCGCCGGGGACGAAGCCACCAAGGACGGGCTCACCGATGACGATGCCGTGCCCGAGGTGCCGGAAACACCCATCTCCAGGACCGGGGATGTGTGGCTGCTGGGCGAGCACAAGCTGCTATGCGGCGATGCAACCAAGGCTGACGACTACAGGGTGCTGCTGGGCGACGAATTGCCCGACATCGCCTTCACCGATCCCCCCTACAACGTCAACTACGCCAATACGGCGAAGGACAAGCTGCGCGGCAAGCATCGCCCGATCCTGAATGACAACCTGGGCGAAGACTTCAGCGCCTTCCTGACGGACGCCTGCCGGAACATCCTGGCGGTGACCAAGGGCGCGGTGTACATCGCGATGAGTTCCTCCGAACTCGACACCCTGCAGTCGGCGTTCCGGTCCGCCGGCGGCAAGTGGTCGACGTTCATCATTTGGGCCAAGAACACGTTCACGCTCGGCCGCGCCGACTATCAGCGCCAGTACGAGCCGATTTTGTACGGCTGGCGCGATGGTGCCGACCACTATTGGTGCGGCGATCGCGACCAAGGCGACGTGTGGCAGATCAAGAAGCCGCAGAAAAACGATCTGCATCCGACCATGAAGCCGGTTGAACTCGTGGAACGCGCGATCCGCAACAGCAGCAAGACGCGCGACATCGTGCTCGACCCGTTCGGTGGTTCCGGTTCCACCTTAATCGCCTGTGAGAAAGCGGGACGGCGCGCGCGTCTGATCGAGCTCGACCCCAAGTACGTGGATGTGATCGTGCGCCGCTGGCAGGAATTCACCGGCCTCAAAGCTGTATCGGAAGATGGTCTGCGGTCTTTCGACGACGTGATCGCCGAAGAGGATTCGGTGTGATCGGGCAGCTCAGCTTTCTGGATGTATGGTTCGCCCCCTGAGGGTCACTGGTCGATGCGCTTGAGGTCGCGGTAAAAGTTCTCGTGCGGGCCGACCATCAGCAGTTTGAGCGTATTCTCATCCAGCACGCGATAGGCCAACAGGCACAGCAAGCTGCCCATGCGGAACTTGTAGACCTGCACGCCGGCAAGATCGCCGACCTTGGTTTCACCGGCCTCGGGCTGGCTGGCGATGGTGCGCACGGCCTCGTCGAGCGCAGCCTTTTGCTGCCGGTGCAGCTTTTTGACGGTGCGCTCGAAGGTCGGGGTGACGAGGATGCGCATCAGCCGAACTGGTACTCACCCACGGGCTCTTCCTGATCGGCGATCAGGATGTCACGGATGACGCTGAACGGCAGATCGGGATTCTCGGCGGCGATCTTGCCAATTCTCGACCAGTACTCGATTTGCTTGGGCACGGAGCGATGCTCGATGTTGCCGTAGCGCTTGGCGCTCTCGACCAAGGCTTCGGGCAGTTTGACGTTGACGGCCATGGCAACCTCCATTGAAGGGTTCCATTATAGTCCTTGATGGACCAAAATGGAACCTTATTGTCCGTCAGGCGGCCAGCTCGTCGCAGATCTCGCAATGGATCACGAACCCGGTCAAGTAAGGCAGGCCGCGCGGGATGGCGTACTGTTTGCTGGTCTGGCGGTCAATCGTCCAGCCCATCCAGCGCTGGGTGGTTGGGTGGCGGCGTCGATGGCCCGCGCCAGGGTCAGGCCCCGGAACAGCCCGTCGTGGACCTCATCGGCAAAGTGGCGGCCGTGGCGGCTGTCGAGAAAGGCGAGCACTGACTCGAACGGCTGGCCGGTGGCGTTGGAGATCGCGGTCATCGCCACGGGCCATGCGGCGCCGGCGTGCTCGTTCATCGTGCCCCAGAAGCCCCAGGCTTCGTTCCGGGTGGCGGGGATGGTGTTGGTGGTGGTCATGTTTGGCTCCTGCGGGTTGATCGTTGCGACACCCGTATGAACGCGCTGTTCAATCGGGAAGCCAAGCTATTTCGGTGATCGCTTTGGGGTGGCGTGGATATGCCGCCACCCCATCTCGAATTCAACTGATCCGGTAGATGCGCTCGCCGCCCTGAGGCTTGTCCGAAACGATGGTCATGCCGAGTTTCTTCTTCAATGCGCCGGCAAACGTACCGCGCACCGTGTGGGCCTGCCAACCGGTAGCCGCACAGATCTGCGCGATCGTGGCGCCTTCGGAACGCCTGAGCATGGCGATCACCTGGGCCTGCTTGCTGTTCTCCCTGCTGCGAGGTTTGTCCTCGACCTGGGTTGGTTGCGTGGCAATGGCGTCGATCTCAGCTTGTGTCATCGGCCCTTTGCGCGGCACACCCAGAGCATCGTAGCCCTCGGCGGTGATGAACCAATCGTCATGCATGGGCGTGATCAGCGCCCGGTTGAATAGCCCGTCGAGCACCTTCTTGCGGGCGCCGCCTTTGACGTTGTCGGGGAACCAGGTGATCTTGCCATCGGTGTGTTGGTGGGCATGGGCCAAGATGGCGTGTTGGGCCGGGGTGAGTTCGATGGTGTTCATTCGATGCTCCTTGGTGGTGGATGGTGTGGTCATGAACGCGCTGTTCGGAAATGAAGCCAAGCGCTTTCTGCTTGGCTTTGCCTGATTCAGCTGCGGCGCAATACCGCGATCCCGGCCTGCGCAAGTTCGAGCGCGGCGGCGTGGAATGCTGCTTCGGCGATCCACGGCGCGGCGCGCGCATCGTCGAGCAGGGTATCGAGCACGCGGCGTGCATTGCCGCGCATCGCGGCGCAGGCGGCTTCCAGTTCGTCGTGGTGGGCGGAGGCAACTTCCTTGCGGCAGGTGCGCACCAGTACGGTCATGGCGGCTTCGGCGAGTTTGGTTGCCAGGGTGTCGGGGACGGCGGTGTTCATCGTGTGTCCTTTCGTGGAGTTGATCGGGTGACGTGATGAACGCGCTGTTCGATCGAGAAGCCAAGCACCTCATCGCGATTCGTCGCCGATAAAGATTCGATGCCGACCGCTGCTCCCACCGCTTGCCGTCATCCCGGATGCGCTGTGGTGCTCACCACACCGGGCTACTGCGACAAGCATCTGCGATCGATTCGCCGGCAGCAGGACGAACACCGGGGATCGGCAGCGGCGCGTGGTTACGACGCCCGGTGGCGGAAGGCGCGCGCCTTGTACCTCAGCCGGCACCCGCTGTGCGCCGAGTGCCGGCGCCAGGGCAGGACGGTCGCCGCCTCGGTCGTCGATCACATCCGGCCGCACAAGGGGAACAGGACGATCTTCTGGGACGAGCGCAACTGGCAGGCGCTGTGCAAGCCCTGCCACGACGCCAAGACGGCGCGCGAGGACGGCGGCTTCGGGCGGCCGGGCAAACAACCTGCCGACCGGTAGGGGGGCAAATCCTTACGGCCTCGCGGCGCGGGACCGCGCGCCTGCTCAAATTTTTGTGCTGCCAAATTCAAATGGGTATTTTTTTCAAATGATGGCCGCAAACCCATACACGGCGCGGGTTTCCGCGCCAACGCCACGATCAGGAATGGTTGGGTTTTTTCAAATGGAGCGTGTGCGTGGCTGGTAAGAAAGGGCGCAGCGGGGGTGCCCGCTCCGGCGCCGGGCGCAAGCCTCTGCCGACCGCCGTCAAGGCGGTCAAGGGCACCTTGCGCAAGCACCGCACCAACCCGGCCGAACCTGGGCCTACCGCGACCCTGGCCGATCCGCCGCTGGACATGCGCGAGGCCGCCGCCGATCTGTGGCGCTATCTCGTCGCCAACACCCCGGCCGGGGTGCTGCACGCCAACAACGCCGCGCTGCTGGAGCGCTACTGCGAGATGCTGGCGCAGTACCGCGATGTGGTGCACGAGATCGCCAAACGCGGCGTCGGCGGCCTGCTCGCCAAGGATCGCTTCGGGCTGCCCACGCTCTCGATCCTGTTCGAGTTGCAGATGGAGTTGTCTCGGCTGCTCAGGGAGTGCGAGGCGGAGCTTGGATTCACGCCGGTTTCCCGCAGCCGGGTCCAGGTACCCCAGGTGCCGGCCACCCGATCCGACGACCCCTGGGCGGACATCGCCGGCTGATGACGGATTCGAAATACACGACCATCGCCCGGCGCTACGCCGAAGCCGTGGTGGCCGGCGACATCCCCGCCTGCCGCTGGGTGAGACTGGCCTGCCAACGGCAACTGGATGACCTGGCACGTTTCAAAGGCAAGGCGAGTCCCTACCGGTTCAACCCGGCCCTGGCGGACGGCAAGGGAAAGAGATATCACCCCGCCGACAACCTCTGCGCCTTCATCGAGCGCCTGCCGCACGTCAAGGGACCGCTGGCGGGCGAACCGATCCGCCTGGAGCCGTGGCAGGTGTTCATCCTCACGACCGTCTTCGGCTGGGTGAAACCGGACGGCAAACGACGATTCCGCCGCTCCTACATCGAGGTGCCGCGCGGCAACGCCAAATCGACGCTGTCATCGGCCGTGGCCCTCTACATGCTGGCGGCCGACGGCGAGGGCGGCGCCACATTAAAGGAAACCTCAAAAC
>JAEHJW020007600.1_pt1 | contig 35863 bp, 61 predicted proteins | sample 9271431 | NCBI WGS metagenome assembly JAEHJW02 | reverse complement strand
GAGTTGATACGAATATTGCGACTTCTGTTCAAACATTGGATATTCATTTATACGATTTTGCAAATTTACTTGGAATAACATTAACAAGTTTAACAAATCCTACTTTTGCAGTTCAGGATGACCCGTTAGTTCCTGCCGATATTAAAAAAATAAATTGGAAAAATTTATGGTGGTTTCAAAAAAGCAATGATGTATTATTTACACAAAATTTAATTACTGGAGATTATACAATTCAAATACCGAATACTAATAGATTCCCTTACGATGGTTATTATTCGTTTTTTGCTCATATTTATTTAGCTGCATATTGGGCATGGGATTCAGATAGTGGTTTACCTGACCCACGTGAAAGATATGATTCGATTCAAGTAGATTTACTTGATAATGATGGTGTGCAAACATTGGAAATAACTCCCCAGCATGTAAATACATTAGGTGAAAAAGCAATATGTGTTGACCCTTGCTGTTGTAAAATATCGGGAGACCATACTCATAATTGGTTAAACGTTCAGGGTTTTGCTCATATTATTTCTGGAGATTGCCGTAGTCGTTATTTTACTTTAAGAATTACTAAACCAACAACTTATCCGCCAGATGCTTGGATAGTCTCACTTTGCAATTGGGAAGCTGTTTATCTTGGAGAAACACTCGGAGCATGGTGTCAATAATGAATAGAACAATAAAAAAAAGTTCTTTATTGGAAAAAACAAACGATAAAAATTTTATCGGAATAATCGAATTACTTTATGAAAACAGATTTGAAGATTCTGTAATAATGAGTTGTGAATTTTGGGGCGAATTAAAAAAAAAGTTCCTTACGGAAAATTAAAATATGATTTTTGGAAATGGTTAAAATCAATTTCTATATATTTGTAAAAAAGATGTTTCAATTTATAAAAAAAGGAAAGAAATTATGTATAATTTCACAGTTCAAAATATAACAGATTTGAAAGATTTGTCTAATGCTAAAATGAATGATGTTGCCAAAGTAACAAATGGCAATCGTTATTACAAATTGCTTGGTACAAATCCGGCTGACTTGCATAGTTGGAAGGTACAATTAGAATATGAAGTCAACGAAATTGCTAATGTCAAAATGAATCCTGAACCAAATTTAAAGTTTAATTCCAATAAATTGGATATTGAAGACGATAAAGATTAGGCAAATTTCATTAATCCCTTGTTATAGCCAATAGAATGGCATATAAAAGGTATATTGACATTAAAAACAAGGAAAATCGTTTATAGACCGTTTATGTACGTTTAAAAGGGTGTTTAGAATGGCTAAAAATAACCAAAATGCTGATAAAGTATTAAGGATTGAATGTGAAGCAAAAGAGAATGTTCCTTTTGAGCAATTCAGGGACTTGCAAGGCGAACTAAAAACATTATCAGAACCGGACTTTAATAAGCTGAAAGAATCCTTATTAGAGTTCGGTTTTTCATTTCCAATATTTTGTTGGAAAAACAAAAATATTAAATGGATTATTGACGCCCATCAGCGACTAAAAGTAATCAAACATTTAAAAGAAGTCGAGGGATATAAAATTCCAAATTTACCTACTGCATATATTTTTGCTAAGAATAAAAAAGAAGCTGAAACAAAATTATTAATTCTTAATTCTCAATACGGAAAAACAACTCAGGAATCAGTCGCAAAATATATAGAAGAACGTGAAATTGATGTTAAGGAATATGGCAATTTATTTGAGATACCCAACTATAATATTGATACAGAAAACACAAATAGAAAAATAGTAAAATTTGAAGCAAAAATTAAATCCAAATTTGAAGTTATTATAGAATGTGAATCCGAAAAAGAGCAAGAAAAAATATATAATGAATTGAAAAAAGATTTTAAAGTCAGGAAATCAAATCATTAAAATAAATGTAAAATAAAATCCATTCTATAAAAAAATAAAAAATATTTTGTTTTATAATCTATTATAATCTCAATAGCTTACAAAAACCTGAAAAAATAAATAAAATTTTTGTTTGTTTTATTGTATTGTTTGTTGTATGTTTGAATTGTAATTAATGACACGATAAACAAAATACATTGAGGTTTAAAATGGCAAGTAATAAACCGGAAATCAACAACTATCATTTTCAGATTGCAGAATTAGGCAAAGATTCATTTTGCGGTATTATCTATAAAGATAATATTGAAATCAATCGTACAGGGTTTTGCAAGAAACAATCCGAAGCAGAAGCAGAAGCAACAAAATTAATCCGTACAATAATTTTTGAAATCAGAAATCCAGCTCAAACTGAAAATAATTTATTTTCTCAAAGTGAAAATTCGGATTCTGAAATTATTTATCAAATCGAAGGAACGGAAATAAAATATACCGTTGACAAAAATAACATTCCATATCCTTATGGCAATAATTCAATCAAAACTTCGGATATGAAATTAATTTTATTGGACTGGGAAAAAAGATTAAATGAAATAAACAAAAGAGGAAATAATTTAATTACACATGACGGTACTTTAAATCAAATTGAAATTGATACAAATATTAGAATATTTCATTTCGATATTTTCAGAATTAAAACCGACAAGGAAAATAACATTTTGGATTCTGAAATAATAATAAAAAATGCTGAATTAAAAGCGGAACCGAAAACATCTAAAATTAAAAATGCAATTTCGGATTATTTAATTAAAATGAAACTTGCAAATTTACCTTTGCATATTTCGACAAATGAAAATTATACTGAATATTATGTAAATGATAATAACGAAAAACCGATTTATGATTTTATATTGAAATAATTAATTTTTTTCAAACAACAATAAGGAACTTTTATGAAAGCAGAACCAACAAAAAAACCAACTGTAAACACAAAAGATTTACAGACAGAAAAACCAACCGCTTCTAAATTCGCAAAGAATTTTGATATTGAAGAAACACTAACAGAAAAAGAACTGTTAGAAATTTCGACAGAGCAAAATAAATTAATTGCTCAGAACAAAAACTTTGAGTTGGAATTATCGGCAAAAAGTGAAGAACTAAAGCCACAAATTAAAGGCAACGAAAAAAGGATTGATGAATTGAGTATGCAATTCAATAAGAAAAAAAGAATCAGAACACATACTATTGTACCGGAAATGGATTTTAAATTATCTGTTATGAAGTTCAGAAATCCATTTACAAAAGTTGTAATTGAAGAAGTCAAAATGACTGATAAGCAAAAACAAATTGAAATGCCGATTAAACAGGAAATAAAGAAATAATTTTAACAAACAAATTTTAAATTAATTAAGGAAAAACAAAATGGAAGGCAAGCCGCAAGAATTTAGAGTAACCAAACATTCAACATTAGGAATACCGCAAGAACGATTATTGGATTGTATTTGCGGTGTTACAATTCGTTCAAGTTGCTCAGAAATTAAATGTCCTAATTGTAATACAATTTTACTTGGAAGCATTGACAAATCTTATGGACTTTATGAATACCAAAAGAATGAAAACTATTATCAGGATTTTGTTGAATGGGCTTATAAAGATGCTGAAAGACAAAGAGAAATTGAAAGGAAAAAACAACTTTCAATAAATTAATTAACAATAACTTATTTTATAATTTATTTAAAGGAAAATAAAAATGGCAGATGAACAAAAAGAAAATGTTTCTATAATTTTAAGCAAGGCAAAAACAAAAGGTACTTTGGACGGTTTGAAACATACCGATATTTCAAAAGTATTAGAACACATGAAGCCACAAATTGCTCAGGCATTGCCTAAACACTTAACGGCTGATAGAATGATTCAACTTTGCACAACACTAATTTCACGTAATCCGAAATTGGCAAAATGCACAACACAATCATTAATCGGTGCAGTAATGCAGGCTTCATTACTTGGATTCAAACCAATTCAAGCAACTGGAGAATGTTATTTTATACCTTACGAAAACCGTAAAGCAGGAACTATTGAATGTCAATTTCAAATCGGTTACAAAGGGTATATGTCTTTGGCTCGGAATAGCGGACAAATTGAAACTTTATATGCTGAAGTTGTATATAAAGACGATTATTTCGATTATGAACTCGGACTAAACAGGAACTTAGTTCATAAACCTAATTTAAGCGTGGAACCGGATTACAACAATATAACCTATGCTTATGCAGTAGTAAGATTCAAAGACGGCGGATTCAATTTTGTTATTCTAACTAAAAAGCAAATTGAGAAACTAAGACTTAGAAATCCTATGTTCATTAACAATCCGAAATTGTCAGGTGCATGGTTATCAGATTATGATGAAATGGCACAGGCGAAGGCATTAAAGAAACTAAAAAAATATTTACCATTATCAGAAGAACAATTATTAACAGCAATAGATTCTGATGAAGGTATAATCAAGCCCGAACATTTCGCAAAAGACGGTACAGGTCTCAATTTGGAACTAATAGAAGAAATACACCCACAATTAGAAGAAGGTATGCAGCAAACAGAATCAAAAACAGAACAACCAAAAGAGACTTCAGAACCGAAAACAAGACGTGGAAGGGCGGCAAAGACTGAAGAACCTGAAGAGCCAAAACATGAACAACTTAATATTACAAATGATGAGGACTGATTATGACAACTGAAAAACTAAAAGAATACAATGAAAAGATTGACAAAATCAATAGTTTGAATAATAAATTGGATAGAATCAATTTAATTAAATTAAGATTTAATCAAAATTCATTATCAAATTTATTTGTTTCATTTAATGCAAAAAATTCTTATGAAGGTATTGAAAGATATGATTTTTCAGTAAATACCGACGAATTGGAGACATTCAGGATTCTCTTTAATGCTTTTCTTGATTCTACCATTAACAAATTGCAAAAAGAATTTAATGAGGTTTCAATATGAAAAACCAAATAACAACATCACACGGAATTGGAAGCGGTGATATAGCAGGTATTTTGGGAGTTGACAAATACAACACTCCATATCAAATCTATTTACGCAAAATAAATAACGAGCCGATTCCTGACAATGCTTATATGAAAGCAGGACGCAAATTAGAACCTGTTATTATTGATTATTTTTGTGAAGAAACAAATTCAATTCCTATTTCTTCAAGTCAAGTTTTATTATCAAATAAATTAATACTTGAGGATAGAATAATTTTTGTTAAAAACGATTGGCAAGTTTCACAAATTGACACTTTTTATTCTCAAGAAAGTTTTAGAAAATCAAAAATTAAAAATTTCAATGAATGGTTAAAAGTTCTTGAATGCAAAAACACAACTCAGGAACTTGATGAACCTTTAGATTCTTGGTTTGCTCAGCATCAATGGCAATTAAATACTTGTGATTTGAGATTTGGAGAAATAGGATGGTTTGAAAAAGGATACAATTTCAAACATAGAGAATATGAAATTGATTTTGATTTTATTAATATATGCGAACGCAAAGGCGGTGAATTTTGGTTTGAGAATGTTTTGAAACAAATACCTCCGGCTCCAGTAAATAGTGATGATATACTTGCTATGTTTCAATCTCATATAGCAGGGCGTTATATTGAAGCCGTAGATGACGTTTATAATGAATGGTTAAATCTCAAATCAATTCAATCTCAAATCAAAGAATTATCGGTTACTGAAAATGAATTGAAAGAAAAGCTAAAATTAGTAATCGGCAATTCCGAAGGTCTGTCATATTCAGAAAAAATACTTTGCACTTGGAAGTATGACAAGGATTCAATTAAAATTGATTCTAAATTATTAAAAGAATCCGAGCCGGATATATTTGAAAAGTATTCTAAGATACAACCTGGAGCAAGGAAATTTTTGGTTAAATAATTAATTGTTTTATTCATTTTTTTATGAAAGGTTTTATGGATTTTAAAGATGTAGAATTAGGTTCAAAAGCAAAACACAAAATAACTGGAATAACGGGAATTATTATTGCAAAAGCAGAATATTTATCCGGTTATAGGGCTATCGAGCTTCAACCACCTTTAGATAAGGATGGTTCTTATAAACCTAAAATTTGGTTTGATTTCAATGAAATTGAAATTATTTCAGAATAGGTTTTATTAATTAACGGTGAGGGACTGCTTGCCAACGTTGATTATGACATTATGCTGCATAATCAATATAAATTCAGCCCTCACCTATTTTAAAAACTTTATTGGAGAAATAAAATGACATTATTTATTATTACAATCAGTTTAATAATAGTCTATATTATCGTTCATATAATTGATAATCACACTTACAAAAACTTAGATTTATTAAAGCGAATAACAATAGGATTATTTATACTTTTTTTAATGGGAAGTTGTACAAGAGGATGTGCATATTTGGACATTCAGAATTATTATGCACTTAAAGAAACTATTCCTGAAATTAGAAAACAAGGCAATCAATTTGAAAATTTATCTTTAAAAGAAGATATTATTTCAAATAATAAATGTTTGCGAAATTATCAATACATGAACCGTTATTGGTTATTAGACCCTTTTATTCCAGATGAAATGGATTCTTTAAAACCAATTTATTAACAATATAAATTAATTTGGAGAATAAAATGAAATTCAAAAAACTTTTAATATTGTTTTTACTTAACAATCTAATCGGTACACTTTATTATTTAATCATTGCTTTTATTGTTAACAGCTTTGATATAATGAGCAACACCAATGCTTTTGGCAGGGCGGTCATAATTTTAATTTATCTTATTATGAGTGTTATATATTCAATTAATTATGTAATTAAAAAAGGATTAATAAGATGAAAAACTTATTAAACAATGACAAAATATTTCTTACAATTATTATTGCAGGAATTTCAGTTATACTTATTAATTTAATAATAATAATTTATTTACTCACAATTTTGGTAAGTAATACATGGACACTTTAAAATTATACGAAAAGAAAAACAGACTGAAATACAATGCAGTCAAACTTGTTTTATCAGTTTGCGAAAAAAATCATTTTAAATACAATTATTTCGTTAAGGTAAAAAAAATGCAGAAGTATTTACCTTACCAGATTGCTCTTTATTATTTTCTTAATCAAAAAGGAATGACAGTCAGGGAAATTGCAGAGATATTCTCTACACGTAATTACAGCAATGTTTCTACTCATATCAATAATTTTAAAGAGCAATTAAAAAAGAGTGATGAACTGAAAAAATTATTAACCGAAATAAAAGTTCTTTATAGAAATTTGAAGGTGAATAAATGAGTTACATTTTGCCGGTAGTTGAAACAGCAGTAAAAGCGTTAATTGAAAATATTATAAAAGTAGAATGTGATTATGAATTTAAATTATTATTCATAGCTCAGTATATCGAATGTTTGCAAAACGAATTGGAAATATTAAAACAGAAAAAAGAACAAATTAAAATTTCGAGTAATTGAAATATGAAAAGATTTACCGATACTGATATTTGGATTGAAGACTGGTTCAACGAATTGGAAATTGAATATCAAATGTTTTGGTTTTATTTAAAAGACAATTGCAATCATGCAGGGATTTGGAAGCCAAATAAATCAAGATTTGAACAAATAACAAAACATAAAATTGATTTAAAAAAAGCACTTGAATTATTTAATGCAGAAAAAATAAGAATTGAAGTTTTAAAAAGCGGTCATTGGTTTATTATTTCTTTTTTTAAATTTCAATATGGTGAAACAATGAATCTGAATAACAGGGTACATAAATCAATTTCAGATATATATGAAAAAGAAAATATAACGTTGACCTCAATTAGAGGTCAAATTGACCTCAAGGATAGGGTTAAGGATAAAGACAAGGATAAGGATAAGGATAAGGATAAAGAAGAAAATAAAGAAAAGGTTACGGGTCCCGAAAATGAACAAATCCAAATTTTAACACCGATTGCAATTTTCGATTCAGCAAGGAGAATATTTCCGGGAACGAAAAGAGGTATCGAAACCGAGTATAATGATTTTAAGAAAAAACACAAAGACTATAAAAAAGCTATTGAGTTATTAACAAGTGCGATTCAAAATGAAATTGACTGGAGGAACCGAGCAGAGAAATTCAACGAAAACAAAAAAGACAAAGAAAAAATATTTATTCCACAATGGAAAAATTTTAAAACTTGGTTAAGTCAAAGATGTTGGGAACAAACATTACCGGAAATAAAAGAAATGTCATTTGATAATAAACCTTCAAAAGTATTGAATAAGAAACATGAGTAAGATTTATAAAAATAAAAACAAGGAAAATAAAAGAATTGACTTTGAATCATTCGGTTCAAAAATACCTCCATATTCACCGGAAGCTGAAATGTCCGTTATTGGTTCTTTAATGCTTGATAATAATACTTTGAATCGTATTTACAACATCATAACGGAAGAAAGTTTTTATAGTGAATCAAATCGAAAAATATATAAAGCAATAATCGAATTATCAAAAGAAAACAAACCTTTTGATATTGTTTTATTATCTGAAAAATTAATTGAATTAGGATTTTTAAAAGATATTGGAGGCACTGCATATTTATCCGATATAAACCGTAAAACACCAACTGCTGCCAATGTCGAACATTATGCAATGATAGTTCAGGAACGTTACTTAAAAAGAAAATTAATTACAACAGGCGGTAAAATAATGCAATCTGCATTTGACGAAAGTACCGATGCTTTTGAAGAACTTGAAAACGCTGAAACACAAATAAATGATTTAACTCAAAATTTAGCAAATAAAAAAGATGCTGATACGATTAAAAATATAGCCATACAAATTTATAAAAAATTCGAGAAAAGAGAAAAACCAAAAATACATTTATTAACTCAATGGGATGAATATAACGAATTAACTGGCGGTATATTAAGCGGAGATTTGATTGTAATTGCAGCAGCTTCTTCAGTAGGGAAATCGGCATTAAAACAATCCTTGCAAAGATACTGGATGTCTCAAAAGAAAAAAGGTATTTCATTCAATATTGAAATGACAAACGAACAAGAAACATCGAGAATAATCACAATGGATTCCGGCATTGAATCATATAAATTTCGTTGGATTGACAAATTTACAGATAATGATTTAATAAAACTTGCAAAACAAATTAGTAAATATTATGAAGTAGATTTATATTTATACGATGTTCCGTTAAATATAAATCAATTAAGAGCAATTGCAAAAATGTATTGCGAACTTTACAAAATAGATTATATCACAGTTGATTATATTCAATTAATGACACCTTTAAATGATAAGGATACACAGGAACGGCAAATATCTCAAATCAGCAACGGATTGAAACGATTAGCAAAAGAATTACAAATACCCGTCATTGCACTTGCACAATTAAATAGGGAATTATTTAACAGACCGGAAAAAAGACCTCGTTTAAGTGATTTGCGTTACTCTGGAGCAATCGAACAGGATTCGGATGTTGTAATGTTCGTATATCGTCCTTATTATCATTTAACGGACAAAGAACAAGAAATGAGGGATAAAATAGATTTAATCGAGCATGACGTTGAATTAATAATAGCAAAAGACAGGCACGGTGGAATAGGAACGATAATAACAAATTTCGATAAAAAGAAATATTTGTTTTATCCTTTGAATGAATACAAAGAAAAAAGTTTGTTTTAAATTATGGCGAAGAAGATTGCATTTACAAGACGATTAACAAAACCGATACTGGATTTTAAACGCAAACAAGCTGAAAGTTATAAAAGAAACAGAGTTAAAATTGTTGCTCATAGAAAAGAAAAATATAATGAAAATAAATTAAAATTAATCAGGGAATTGTTAAATAATGAAAATGATGAAATGATAATAAAAAGATTTAATTGCAAAATGACAAATTGCATTAATTTTAATAATTGTCAGATTGCTAATAAACCAAGTTCAATAGGGAAAATATTTATTCCAAAATTAAAATATGAATTTGTAAAAAGTTTATTTTCTCATATAAAAATCGAATGTAAAAGTTTTAAAAAAGAAAGGGTAAAAAATTATGAATGACTTTGAATTTAAACAGCAATTAATAATTTCTATTGCACCAAAAGTTTATGAAATTAATTATCAAAATGCACTGAATATTGATCCTAAAACTATAAAGACTTTCGGCGATATAATCGGAGAATCTATTGAAAGAACTATTCAATATGCTAATGGATTAATAGAAGAAATGAATACTGAAAAAGAACTAAAATTAAACGAAGGGAATAATAATAAACACTTATAACATCAAACTGCATTTACAAATCAATAAAGCAAAATTTATTGAAAAGGAATATCCGATTTTTAATGAAGAACTTTTGAAGTCTGCAATTATTAAGATTTGTGAAACAATTGGTTATATTTTGGATAACAAAGATTTATTGATTGAATATAACAATATTGAATATTCAGGAAAAATTAATTTAATTAATCAACAAATTTTTTCAGATACTTATCAATCTTTAAATAAAGAAATATATTTTTCATTGCAATTTGAATCATGGTGCAAAGATATAATTGATTTTTACAAAGACAATTATAAATTATCTGTCAAGGCACATTACATTAAATCAGGCGAAGAACAAATCATATTTAAAAACTTTTCAATTCAGGACTGGTTTATTTTCAGGAATTGCATACTAAATATGTATGATATATTTAATACGAATTATGAATTGAAAGATGAAAAGGATTTTTACTTTGAAAGGTGCGGAATACAATATATTTTGGATGTGTTATGAAAACAATAGATGAATTAATAAAAGCAAAGCAAGAAATTGAAAGAATTTTAAATATAAAATTAATTGAATTATCAAATCAATATCCAGAAATAAAAGATATTGAAATTGAATTAATTAAACACAGAATGATTGATAATAAAATGATGGTTGCTGATGTTAATATTGATATTACTTTAATTTAATTAATTTTTTTAACAAACAAAAAGGGTGATAAAATGAACAAAAACCAATATGAATTTAATCAGTTTGAAAACAAATCTGAACCTTACGAAAAGGAAATTGAGACAATTAAAATTGATAACGGAGTTGTATTACGAAATAAAATCAAAAAAGTATTCCGTAAGATTTTAGAGCCGTTTGATTCTTATAAGGTGGAACCTGCTTTACACAATCCACTTGCAAACACACAAACCATTGATGGAATGATAAAGCCGATTGAACATTTAACACCTATGCAGAGAAGAAATGCAATGGTTTCTAATTTTCGCAATTTTCAAGATAATGAAAAATCGCAAAGAAATTTAGGGAGAATAATTCAAACAGTATTATTTCTTCTTGCTTTATTTGGTTTTGTAGAATTAATAATATGGATTATATGATATGAGTAACAAACAAATAATATTATATCATAAAATTCCTGTTAAAGAGATATTTTTAAATAACGAATCAATTGAAGTCTTAAATACTGAAATTAAACCCGAAGGCAAAATGAAATTAACAGAAAAGAATTTAACTGAAATAAAAAAATATATTTATAGATTAAATCGAAATTTATTTTTAGAAGGCAAATTAAACGAAAACTATTTTTTCAAAATTGAAAGGGTGAATTGAAATGAATATTATATTTATAATACTTGAAATTTCTCCACTTGTTGGTTTATTAATATTTTTATTGATATTATATATTAAAAGAAAAAAACAAAAAGAAAAGACTAAAATTATATGTCCTGTATGCAAAGAATCTAAAATGAAAAGCAAATCATTTTTAATTTATGCAAATACAACATTATTAGCAGTAGAACATGGTTATAATGAGAATGGGGAATATTTCAGGGATGACCCGAATACAAGAGACGAACATTATCGTTGTTCAAATGGACACGAATTTTATGTCGAATTTAAAAACAATAAATTAATAGGAATTTTTAAAGATGAAAATATTAGCAATTGACCCCGGTAATGAAAAGTCAGCTTGTGTTATTTGGAATACTGAAACACAAATAATAGAAGATAAAAACATAATATCGAATGAAGATATAATTAATAAAATTATAATTCTTGATTCTTATCCTGATATTGATATTATTGTAATTGAAATGGTCGCTTCCTACGGAATGCCGGTCGGTAAGGAAATATTTGAAACTGTCTTATGGATTGGAAGATTCTATCAATATTTTTCTAATTATGATATTCCGGTAAAATTACTTTACAGAAAAGATATTAAATTACATTTATGCAATTCCATGAAAGCAAAAGACGGGAATATTCGTCAAGCATTAATTGACAGATTCGGCAAAGTCGGAACAAAAAAGAATCAGGGTAAACTCTACGGCGTTTCAAAAGATTTATGGAGTGCTTTGGCAATAGCAGTAACTTATGAAGATGTTTATTTGAAATAGTTCTTTGAAACAATTAACGGTTGGAACGGTGGGAACTCCAAATGGTCTTGCAGGTTCAAATCCTGCCCATTCCAACTATATTTAACAATTATTAACAACAAAAGGAGAGAGAGATGAAAAAATTAGTTGATGTTCAGGATGGTAATTTAACAATTATTTTAGAAACCAATAAAATGGTTCTTAAAGATCCAGATGGTGCAATACAGTGGGAAAATGAAAATGATGGTATTGCAAAATTTAAAAATCGTTGTCAAAGAATAACAATATTTTCTCAATACGATGGCAAGTTAGAAAGTCAATTTTATAGTCCCAATACTATACTTAAAATTGCAGATAGTATTAATGAAATTAATAATAGCACAGAAATTATAACAGATTATTATGATTAATATTTAGGAGCAACAATGAAAATCGAAATAACAGAAAAACCGAGAATGACAGTTGATTTGTTTATGGAAAAATGGGATTCTAATATGGAGGAAGTTGATAAAGATATGTTAGCTGACCTCAACTCCCTACTCGGTGAACAGCAAGAGGAAAAGGTAGAGTACCCTTGTTTGATGGTGAGTGATGGAGGACTTGTAATATTAGTTCAAGAAAAGAGTAAATACGATAATTTAAAAGGGACAGTCATTCAATGCGAACATACAGGATATGATGTTGGAGAATATAGGGAAGTATGGGACGCAACACAGTTCAAACCCTTTCACGGAACAATCACAATTACACAGGAGTAAATATGAAATACACAGAAGAACAAAGATGGCATTATAAAATGTTTGGATATTATCCCCCATGTTGTTATGGTAGTTATGCTAAATATTTAGAAGCACAACGTAAAGCAAACAATAAACAAATTTAATGGTGAGAAATGAAAGTATATAATTATTTAGAGTGGTGTTTATTAAATCAAAAGGAATACGTAAAAGAGCAAGAAATGTTAAATCTAATTGCAACTTTGGAGCATAAAAAATCACATGAGATTGCTTATTGGACTTATAGGAAAATACAGGAATTTTACTCCCAAAAATTCAGACCTGAAATGATTGTAGAATATTTTGAGGGTTGGGAATGTATGGTGAGTGCCGATTTTGATACTTATGAAAATACAATAAACACTTTATTTAATATTTTAATATCAAACGAATGGATTACTTACGAAAGTATGAAGTGTAATTTTACAATAGTACATCCCGAAAACTTAAACGACTTTATCAGAGATTGCCAAAGAGCAGGGATTGAATTACAATGGAGGGTGAAATGACAAACAAACAGTATGATAAAATAATTTGCTCAAAAGATGCTGGAGAAAAGTTACTTGCTATGTCAAAAAAAGTAGATAATGGGTTTAGCTTTTATGGTATTCCTGTTTGGGTGAGTGATATTCTACCAGAAATGAACATAGCAGTAATTTATAAAGACCTACAACCTCAATATGATTTTGATGTTATGTCTTATGCAGTTAATTGGCATTGGACTATGACAATAGAAATTGCAATCGGTGAGTGTTTCTATAACTGCAAAAATCAATTGCAACAATTAAAAGAAAAAATGTTTTATCAATTAGGCAGAATAGGTGTGAAATGACAGAGCAAGAAATTAAAGATAATAATGGAAATTCATATAACGTACAATTAGAACCTTGTCCGTTTTGTGGTGCAATCCCAAATGTAATATTCATTGGTAACAATGCTACCAAAAGTAAAAAAATAAAAATCAAATGTTCAAATGTAGATTGTCGAGTAGAAATGATTAATGGTGCGATTTATAAAAGTACTGACTGGTTGGTTGACATATCCATTAAATCATGGAATAGGAGGGTACTCAAATGAAACCAACACTTGAAGATTTGAAAAAAGAGTTGAAAGACAAAATCAAAAATTTAAAATCCGCAAAAGAAGATTGTTTGAAAAACGGCGAGCTAAGATTGGCCGGAATTTATAATGAAAGAATATTTAACTTTCAATCAGTCCTCGACTACATAAACGGCAAAACAACAAGTTTATAGGTGATTTATGAAAACAGTAAAACACATCATCAAAGAAGGAAGTCGTGAACACGTGGTTTGGTGGGACAATAACGGGATACACTGCAAAGAGAAAAATTGTGAAATCAATAAAAAAAAAGGAATACTAAAATGAAAACAGAACAGGAAATAAGAAATGAAGAAATTATGTTTGAAATACTTGATAAAGAAGTAATCGAGTATAATCAAAAAGTTGTGAACATGGAAGATATGAGACCATGTAACGATTATTGGCAAGAGGAGGACATGAAAATATTACATTATCCATTATTAGGAAGTATAGATGTAGTACTCACAGCACCAATAACGGAGGAAATATGAGCTTTGAAATAACAAATGAATTTGAAAAGATAGAAACTTATAATCAGTTTTTGGATAAACTGAATTATTTTAATCTGAAAATTGATGACCTTTACAAATATGGATTAATGAAAACCACGCAATTAAGAATGGTCAAAAAGAAATTTAAAATAAATAAAGACGATAAAAAATATTGGCAAAGTATGAAAAATTCTAATCATGCTTTTTATTATCTTTTGGTAATTGCTTCTCCAAAAGTCGCATATTCTAATAAACAAAGTATAATTAAGGAGACCAAACAATGATAACAGAATTTTACGAACCAGAAACAAAAGAACCACACGTTAAAACAGAAGATTTTTATTTTTCTGTATTCAATGCAGATGAGGATTCAACTGATGAAATTGATGGTTATTTACATATAATCAGTAAAAAAGATGGTTCTGAAATTAAAATTAATATATCGTCTTTAATATCAGAATTACAGAGAGGATACAAGGTGACTTTATGAACAAAATCACATTCGACACAGCAAAGGAACTCAATCAGTATATTAGGATTGAGACGGAAAATTATTGGTATGAGTTTGGTAATGGGGAGCAAAAAATTATACCGAGATTACCTGAAGGAAATAACAATATTGATTATCCAGCACCTACACTTGAGGAGCTATTGGCGAACAGTCCGATAGATTTAGATATAATTACTTCAAATGATTTAAGAAGTATATTAATTCGCTATTACTATAATAACCAAGAAAAAGATATAGAAATCAACAAATTCGATTCACTTGTAGAAGCCGTTGCTAAAATAATTATTGAATATTATAAGGAGAAGGAATAATGAACCATAAATCTAATGTCGACAAACCATGTTCTAATTGTGGCAAAATGGAATTAGAGTGTGCTTGTATGCGTAACAAGTGTATTGAATGTGGTAATCCTGTTGGTAATATTACTTTTAGCGTTTGCGGTGATTGTTGGAATAAAAGAACAGCCAATAATAAAAAAGCAGACAAAGAAGCAGAGCTAATCCAAGCTAAAATTGAGTTGGCGAATTTATGTAAGAAGTTGCTAATAGTACGCAAAGATGAACAAAGCAATGATAAATTAAGTTACCGTTCCTTAGTCTTTGATGAAGTTGATAAACAAATTATTAGCTCATTGAACAAAATAAAACAACTTGAAAAGGAGATTATATGAACAATAAATTAGAACAATTATCGGAAAAAATTCACAAACTATATTGTGAACAATACGAAAAAGATAATGGTAAACCTTACTGGACAAATGGGGACTATTCCAAACTTGATGAAAAAACAAAAGAATACGATAGAAACATTGCAAGATTTATATTAAATAATTACGTACAAAAGGAGATTGTATGAAAGAGACTATAACAAAAAGAATTTGTCATGCTTGTCAAGGTTCGGGTAGTGTTCAACCAATTGGCTCGACAAACACAACAACAGGTAGAATCTGTCCAATCTGTAATGGTAGCGGTATAGAAACAGTAATTACAAGGGAATATCCTAATTATCGTAATTGGTAAATAATTAATCCTAATAACAAGGAGGCGTGAAATGAAAGAAAAGATAATTAAACAGGAAAATTATTATGCTTTAAGAATTAAATATATTGTAAATGATGAATTATTAATAAAGCAAAGAATACATCCTGAAACTCGTCATAGAATTGAAGATGTAATTATTTGCGAAAAATCTTCACTTCCCGAATTAATCAAAGCATTGCAAGAAATTGTGAGGGGGAAATGAAATTACTTTTTTGTAAAAACTGTTATGATATTGTAAAATTGCAATTATTAAAAACTCGTAAATGCAAGTGTGGTGCTTGTTCCGGTAAATATATTAATGAAAAAACAGTTGAGTATCGGGGACTTGATGCTGTTATTTTAAGCATAAATGATGCAGATATTAGAAGTCTTGCTCAAAATTATACCGATACAATACCACTTTATAAATCAAATAAAAATCTAATTGACAAAACAGATTGTCATATTAATTACAGAGAAGCAAGATTGGGAATGTTTGAAAATAAATTATAAAATTAAATTTGCATTAATATAAATAATTTCCTATTTTGCACTTGCAATTTTACTTGTTCATTATAAATTCCTATTACGTTTCATTAATTACAACCTGAATTTTGATTTAAGGGCAGTCTAAAGAAAAATTAGATTGCCTTTTTTTATTTCTTAATTTATTGTTATATTTTTGCAAATGTTTATTATCTAATAAGAATTTATGCACAAAGTAAGCGAAGTAAAGAAACAACGTAGAAATAAGAATGAGACTTATTCTAAAGAATTAATTATTGATTGGGAACTTGTTGATTCTTTGTTTGCAAAGTTCTTAGAAGGTAATCAAGTTGCTGCAAGATTAGGTATTCATCCTAATACTTTAGCAAGACGGATTGAACTTGAAAAAGGGGTAAGTTTAAGTGCATACCGAAATCTAAAAAGAGCCAAAGGCGAAGCATTGCTTAAAGAAGTGCAATTTGAATTAGCACTTGGAAGACGGAAAAAAAATAAATCCGGTCAGATAACTGAAGACTACAAAGAGAAACCGAATACAATAATGAGTATTTTTTTAGGTAAGAATTATTTGGGACAGACTGACAACATCAAAACACAAAACGTAAATATTGACGGCGGTAAAATTCAGGATTACGATAAGAAACAATTACGTGAAATTGCAAAGGGTTTTTTAAATTCAGATTTTGATACATTGGATTTAACGAATGGCAACGCCGACACAGACAAGGAATAAAATTGATTTACGCTTAGTTACAACTGAAATAATCAGAGTAATGGCGTTAAGCAGTTTAATGTCATTTATTCCATATACAAGCTCACAATACAACGCACCATTGCATTTAAAACCGATGTGTGAATTATTTGATAGGATAAAGAATAAAAACAGTGTCAAAGCATTAATAACAACACCTCCACAGCATTTTAAAACATCTACATTGATGCACGCAATACCTTATGTTTTGCATAGCAGACCTGAATTGATGTTCGCTTATGCAAGTTATTCAAGCGAGAAGGCACAAGCAAAAACGATTAAAGCACTTGACTACGCAATCCGTACAAAAGTTGATTTGAACTTTGAATATATGCAAAAAAAGTTATGGTTTACAAAACAAGACGGCGGTTTGCTTACAACTTCAATTGAGGGCGGTTCCACAGGCGACAGAGTTAATGTATATTTAATTGATGACCCAGTTAAAGATAGGATTGAAGCTGAATCTACAATTAGACGTGAAACAGTTTGGGATTGGTTTACCGATGTTGTTGAAACAAGATTACGTCCTGACGATAGTATTATTATCGTAATGACACGCTGGCACGACGACGATTTGGGGGGTAGAATAATTAAGAATAGAAAAGAATTTGAAGTTATACGATTGCCTGCCTTATGTGATAATTTAGATATAACCGGAAGAAATGAACAAATTGATTATTTCAAACGTGAATATGATACAGCATTATTGCCAGAAGTTTTTCCTACGGAATATTTAAGACAAATTAGAGATAAAAAGAAATATACATTTACAAGTTTGTATCAGGGACTGCCACAACCACGTGAAGGAAGGATATTTAAAACACCATTTTTTTATTCTGAATTGCCGAAAGAAGGTTATCAATTGTATGCAGCTTGTGATTTGGCTTATACGGAAAAAAGTAGAGCAGACCATTCAGCAATTACAATCTTATTAAATTACAAAGAAAAGAATTATGTTATTTATAATGAACGCTGGCAAAAAGATTTAACATTTACAAAAAATCATTTAAAATTTTTACAAACAAAATATAATACTCCATTTGGCATTGAAGCGAATGGTCCTCAAAAGGCGGTTTATGATACCTTAGAAGACTTTGGACTTGATGTTATTCCGATTCAACCTATTGGAGATAAACTTGCAAGAAGTTATGATTGTGCTGAAGATTGGAATAATGGTGATTTATTAATTCCTGACACTAAGGAAATACAAGCCGATTGGTTAAATGATTTTTTGGAAGAGATAACTAATTTCACAGGAATAAAAGATGTCGAAGACGACAGAGTGGATTCACTTGTATATGCACACAAATTAAGTAAACAATCACGTCCATTTTTTGAGGTATTATAAACATGGCAAATAATAGAATAGCAAATATTTTGAAAAAAGCATTTCCACAAACAATGTCAAGCATTGAAAGTCAGTTAATGAATCGAATGACTATGAGCTACAATATGAATAAAAAGGGTAACATTGACATGGTTACTTTTTTTTCTAATTGGTGTTTTGTATTTACAGAATACAGAGCCAAAGCGGTCAGCAACGTTGATTTTTATTTGACAGATTTAAAAGATAATGCAATAGAGAAACATTGGATTAATGATTTACTGAAAAAACCTAATCCGAGAATGTCTTGGAAGTCAATGAAAAAAACAATTCAGAAATGGTTAGATTATAACGGCAACGGTTTTTTAGTTTCAAGTTTCTTTAATCCTAATCAGCCCCCGACACTTTTATATTTAATGCCTCCAACAAATGTAACAGTCAAGGCAATTACAGAACTGCCGTTAACAGTCGGTTATTCTTTGTATGGCAAATCGGATTTATTAACTGAAAAAGAAATCATACATTTTAAAACAATTGGATTGACAAATGATTTTGCAGAATCATTGTTGTTAGGGCAACCTGTATATTTACAAGCTGCAGCCGATGCAATATTAAGTGATGACGGAATAATTGAATTTATAAAACGATTCTATAAACGTGATGCAGTTGCTCCGCTTGTATTAAGCACACCAAAAGATAGTAAACAATTAAACAAAGAAGAAAAAACTTCTTTTGTCGCAGATATTAGGGATAAATTTCCAAACTTCGATGTACTCGGTTATTTAGGCGGTGGCGCTGAAATCAAACCGCTTATTAATACAAATTTACGTGATGCAGGTTTAAGTCCCGATGCTGAAGCATCAACAATTCGCAGAATGGGTGCAATATTTGGAGTTACTCAGGGGCTTGTTACAGGCGAATTTGAAAACAGAGCAACTGCCGATACGCATAGAGAAACTTTTATTACGAATACACTTGAAGATATGGCACAAACTTTTGAAGAAACTTTAACAAATTATTTTCAGCAATTCGATTCCAATATAAAATTTAAACATGACCCACTTTCAATTAAAGACTTTGAACGCAAAATGAAACAACGTGAATCTATGTTCGATAGAGGTATGTTAACAAGGAATGAAATAAGAATTGAAGAAGGTTATGAGCCAATACAAGATGGAGATGTTGCGTTGATAAACGGCTCGTATGCTTCAGTTACTAATATTTTAAATCCGGTACCGAAAGTAAATCCTGTTAACGTTCCTGTTAAATCCAATAAGTTATATTCTGATTTTGGAGTATATAAAGACTATCCTGAAATCACAAAATATAAAATATGGAAATCAATTGATGACGGAGTTGAAGAACATTATCAGAACATTTTAAAAGCGAATGTTAAAAGCATAAAACATATTGAAAAGATTGTATTGAAAAAATTATCTACAAAGAAAAAAGATTACTTTACAAAAGGCGGTATCTCTGAAAATATTGAATTAATGAATGAAGAAGAAATGTTGAAATATTGGAATGAAAATTTAAGTCCCGAAATAAAAGCTTTAATATTGGAAGTCTTAAAATCAAGTGCTGACCTCATTGATGTTGATATTGAAATTGACGATTATACAAAAGAAATACAACGGCTTGGTGATGAAACAACTGATTTAATTAAAGAATCTATTAACACTATTGATTCAGATTTAAAAGATACAATCAAAAGAATTGTTAAAGACAATCCTGATGTTAGTGAATCGGAATTATTAAATAAAATCTTAAAAGAAACAAAACGCAAATTCTCAGAAGTATATACTGAAAGCAGAGCCAGACTTATTTCACGGACTACGACAACCTACAATACAACTGGTTCACAAAAAACTATATTTAATGATTTTGGTTTCAAATCAGTTTGGGTTTCTTCACGGGATAATAAAGTGAGACAACATCACAAAGAAGCAGACGGTAAAAAAGCGGATAAAGAAGGGAACTTTCATGTGGGTTCAGGTACAGGTCAACATCCGGGTGCCATTGATGTAGCAGAAGAAAATTACAATTGCAGATGTTATATTTTCCCACAAAAATAAGAAGGGTGATTTATGAAAAAATTATATTTATTATTTATTGTTTTTATTTTCTTTTTAAGTTGTAAAGAGAATGATTATTCTATTAATGCGGACAAAAATAATTATCAATTTATAGTTAAATATTTCGACAATAATAATTGTGGAGTTATGGGAGTTTATTTAGATAATAAATTTTCCGGCTATGCAAAAAATGGAATTGATAATTATTTCAAAGCAAAAAAAGGTAAGAATTATTTTAAATTTAGGATTGATTATGATTTTGTTTATGAAGGCGAATTTATTCTTGGTACGGAAAATGATAGTTATAAAATTTCTTATAATTGCCGATAAATAAATATAAAATTTTATTAGAAAATAATTTATCTTATATATGTAAATGAATTTTTTAAGCGTGTACTAATGCGGGTTTTGAGGGGTCAAATTGACCTCAAATTGAGGTCAAGCATACCCCTAAGGATAAAGGACAAAGGATAAAGATATAAATAACCATTAAGCATAAAATATCCTTATAAAGATTAAATAATATAATAAAAATATATCCTTATACGCACACGATATATTATATATAATTTTAAATCAAAAAAAATAAATTTTGTTTTTTTAAAAATTAAATAATAAATTTATGACAGAAAAAAAAGTTAGTTCTTTGAAAGTGCCTTCCGAAAAGCAAAATTTATTAAAAAATATTTGCAATCAGATTAATTCAATACGGCACGGAAGGCAACCTATGACGAACTTGTTTCTTGTAAAAAAGAAAATTAGTAAAATTATAAACAGTATGTAGTCAACGATGGCTATATCACCCGACTCCGTAACTTGAAAGTTCAGAAGTCAAATTTAAAAATTAATTTTTGAGTTATGAATTATGCTTAGGTATGCAGCAAAAATTTTAAAAGACAGAACTAAAACTATCAACGGAAAAAAATTATTCCCTATGATAATTTCGACAAATGATGTTGACAGAGTTGGCGACATCATGGACATTGCGGGTGCTGACCTCACGGAATATAAAATGAATCCCGTTGTAATGAATAATCACTGGAGACCTACAATCGGAGTAACGGAAAAAATCGAAACGATAAACAACTCAAAATTACTTGCATGGTTTTGGTTTGACGAAATAACAAAAGAATCTCAGGAACGTAAAGCACAAATTGAATCTGGAAGTGTCCGTACTTCTTCTATCGGCTTTGAACCTATCGAATGGGAAGATGTGCCGATTGACGCAACGAATATTGATTTGCTGAAAGGTCGCACACGTTGGATTAATTCAATTCGTAAATATACAAAATGGATTTTGATTGAATGGAGTGTTGTTGACATTCCTGCAAACACACAAGCACAAATATTACGTGCATACTTCAAAGGGATTCAGCCGGAAGAAATCGAAAAACAATTCCAAATGAAAATTGATAAAAACTTTTTAGAAGAAGAAACAAAAAAAATATTGAAAGGTTTGAATATGCCGATTAATAACGAGACAATTAAAAACGAAATTAGAAATATGAATTTAAAAGCAGGTGCGGTTTTGAGTTCTGCGAACAAAGCAAGTTTGCAAAATGCAGTTGATTTAATTCAGGGCGTTCTCGATGCTGCTTCACCTGCAGAAGATTCGACACAGGGTGGTAAAACAATACAAACAATTTCAACGAAAGAAGAAGTATTGAAATTAATTCAAGTTTAAAAAATAATTTATTCATTTATTTGGAGATTTACTATGCCTAACGAAAACAAAGAACCGGTAACGGTAACAAAAGAAGTTTTAGCAGAATCGTTAAACGAAGTTGCATTGACAAAAGCAACTGAACTTGTTAAAACTGAAATTGAAAAAATTAATCCTTCAATCGAAAACATCAACAAAGATTTGACTGAAGTAAAACAAAAATTAACAAACTTGCCGATGGAAATAAAAACATCTATCGAAGTCAAAGAAGAAAAACAATTTGCTCTTGGTAGATTACTAAGAGCAAAGATGTTGGCAAAGCGTGAAAATCAATCCGTGCAATCGGTTTTACAGGGATATGAGGAACTCAATCATAATTGTACCAATGCTTTTTTGCTTAGAGCAATCGAGCAAAAAAATATGACTGCGTGGAATTTAGCCGATGGCGGTTTATGGATTGGTGAAGATTGGGATTCCGAAATTATTCCATATTTGAGGGAAGAGTCTGTTTTCCGCAAAGCAGGTGCTAAAGTTGTCTCAATGCCAAAAGGTGGAAGGTCAATTCGCAGAAATACAACTGGTACAAGAATGTATTGGATGGGCGAAGGTGCAAAGAAAACAAAATCACAATTAAAAGCCAGTTATGATAAAATGACTTCAAAGATAATGGGAGGCGAAGTCGTTATTTCAAATCGTCTTTTGAGATTATCAGATATTGCGGCGGATAAAGAAGTTCAAATGGATTTAATTGCCGCTGCTGCCGAATTGGAAGACCAGACATTTTTCAATGGCAGTGGCACACAATTTACACCCGCAGGTATTTTGAAATGGACACCTGCTGCATACAAATTTACAATGACAGCTACACCGGATTCAACAAAAATTTCAAATGATATTTTGAAATGTATGCAATTACTTGAAGCTGCAAAAATGAAAATAGGTGCCGGTACTTATTTTATGAATTCAACAATTTGGTGGGGTATTGCACAACGTGAAACAACAACAAATCAAAAGACAGCATACGCACAAAGTTTATTAGATAATGATAAACTTTACGGTAAACCTGTTTATAAAACAGCGAATATGCCTGCACAAACTGTAATATTTGCATTAATGGATTTAATGCTAATAGGTGAAACTTTGAATATGGAATTTAAGTTTCATCCAGACGCAACATATACCGATGACGATGGCAATACTGTCTCAGGTGCTGAAACCGATGAAAGTTTACTTACTTTACAACATGAAATAGATTTTATGCAAAAGTATGATTCAGCAGCTTCTGTTATCGAAGGCGTAACTTGGGGAGCATAAAAAATAATTCGTAAATAATTTTAAAAATAAATCGGAGAAAAAAATATGAACTTAGACAAAAATGACGGTGCTGTTTATAAAACTTTCATTCAGGAATTACTAACATCACCATTTACAGCAGACCTGACAACATTGAATGGAGTTGCATTTTATGGGACAACTGCAATTGACAGATTAAATTTTAATTCGGCTAAAGTTGTTTGTCCCTACAAAGTGGATTTGGGAAGTTCAGAAACTTTCAAATTATCAATTGCAATTAAATCAAGTAACGATTTGGCTTCGATGGGTTCAGCAACTACTCTTGTTGACGCTGCACTAATCGCAACAGGAACGACAACCCTGAATGATACTTATGAACTTGACTTGGATTTGTCAGAATATAAACAATATATTCAAATCGGTGTATTGCCGTTGTTATCGGCTGCAAATACCGATTCGCTTTCACTTGGTGTTGTTGTTGATTTACTTGGTTCTGTTAAAGGGATTGTAACAAAATCAGCATAAAAAAATTATGGGATTAAGAAATTCAGAAAATTTTAATTTCATAGGAAATTTAGCTGCTTCAATTTCAGCAGTTTTATTAAGTATTGTTTTAGTATTGGCAGTTTCTATTATTGAAAAAATTGCTACGATTGAACAACAAAACAAAGATTTTGATAAACGGGTTTGTACGGTTGAAAGTGAAATCAAAACTATCAAACCCGTTTTATCGAATATACAATTTTTACATAAAAAAGAATTGAAGGGTGAATAAATGCCAAAATATTCTGAAAACAGTTTACGGAAATTAAATGAATGTCATTCGGATTTACAGATTGTTTTTAATACTGTAATAAAATATTTCGACAATACGATTATTACTGGACACAGAGGCAAAGCAGAACAAAATGCTGCTTATAATTCAGGACACTCAAAATTAAAATATCCGAATGGTAAACACAATTCAGAACCGAGCAAGGCGGTTGACGCAAGACCTTATCCATTCGATAATGACAGAGAACGTTTTTCATTCTTTGCAGGGTTCGTAAAAGGAATTGCTGAAATGCTTTTTAAAGATGGATTAATAAAACATAAAATTCGTTGGGGCGGGGATTGGGATTCTGATTTGGAATTAAAAGATAATTCTTTTGACGATTTATTTCATTTTGAAATTATAGAATAGCAATGAACAAATTGAAAAGGATAATATTAACTATTCTATCTTTAATCTGGAATATAAAAAAAATATTTATTATGATTTATAAAAACATGGCATAAACGAAATGGATAAATTGGAATTATCGAATATTGATGAAATAAAATTCGATAAAATTAATTACGATAAAAAAATAAAAAAATTACCGGATTCGGTTGTTCAGGAAATAAATCATAAAGTTGATAAAACTATAAATGAAATTTTAAACAGGGAAGATGAAAAAAATATTTTTGAAATAATTTGGTGGCTTGTAAAACAAAGTCCGAAAATAATAAAACTAATAATTTTTATAATTAATCTGAAGGAAAAAGCTATGACACAATCTACACTCGACACAGTAAAAGGTATTGTACGTGCATTAGCGGTACTCGTAGGTATATTTGGAGTAAATCTCAGCCCTGAAAATACTGAAATGATTATTACGGCAATAGCAAGTGTTTGGGCAGTAATTGAATTTGTTTTAGGATTAATCAGTAATTCAAAAAAAATTGCACCCCCGAAATGAATACCGGCTCAAAGAAAATTTTAATTTAAACGAAAAGTTTAAACAAAATTATATTAATGTTTTTGAAACAATTAGAAAAATAAAAATATTTATTAAAAATATATTTAAAAAAAAGGGTGATTAATGCCAGAGAATCAAGAAATAGAAACAATTGAAAAGGAAAAAAATAATTCTCAGATTGCTGCAAAAAATTTGACAGAACTTCGGGAACGAATGAATAATTTATCAAATCCAAAAAAAATATTTCCTCTATCACAAAACAAACCTATTGAGACTTCAAATATTTCTATGAAAGTAGATTTGAGTTTTATTGTTTTAGTTTGTGATGATGATAAACAATATTTACGTGGTTGTTTGTCTTCTATTCCTGCTGGTGCTGAAATTATTTTAATAACTGTACTGCCTCATTTAATACCTGAAAACGGATTAAAGAATATAGAAGAACAAGTATATCCTAACGGCACGATAATGAAAACAGGAACATATTTTTATTACGAGCCGGATAAAGAATTAAAAAAATGGGATTATTTTTCTTTTGCAGAGATTAGAAATGCAGCAATAAAATTATGCACAAGAAAATTTATTTGTTCTCTTGATGTTGACGAAAGAATCTGCATAGAACCTGATGAAATTGAAACCTTAAATGCAATGCCAAAAGATATTGGCGGTATTATCGTTTCAATTAATAATTTTATTTACGGCAAAGATAATGAAAAATCAAAACGTGAATCTTTGCCTGTTTTGAGAATATTTGTCAATGACGACAAAGTATATTTCATTTACAGGGCACATGAACAAATTGCACAGAATATAATTAATGCAGGTTTCAAAGTAATCGAATGGACACCGATAATAAAACATCTCGGTTATTTGCAGGCAATGAGAAATGAAGAAATGATGATTAATAAATTCAAACGGAATTATCGTCTTATGATTTTGGAAATGCAAAACGCTGAATCATGTTGGAACCCGTATTTAATGGAACGGCTTTGTGGTACTATGAATATCTTAAAACAATATAAAGTTTTTGAGGATAAGCAAGCATGGCTCTAATTACAAAAACGGATGTAAAGGATTTTCTGAAAATAACAAATTCAGATTTCGATTCATTCCTTACAACCTTGATTGACAGCGTGGTTTCTTATGCGGAAAAAAATTGCTATCAAAGACTGGACGCAACAAATGAAACAACGATTTATAAAAAAGGTTCAGGAACTCAATATTTATTATTGCCGTCAAGTTTGGTAAACAGCATTTCACATTTATATTATCGTCAACTTCCTACTGATTCATGGACGGAAGAAACAGACACAACGATTTTTGCATTAGAGCAAATTGAAAATGTTTTTTATTTATATTACAGCAATGGATTTTTCCAAAGTTATTCATATAAAGTAATTTTCAATTCGGGATTTTTAACGTCAACATTGCCAAAAGATTTATATGAGGGATTACGTGAAATGACTGCACAAATATTCAGGGAATCTGCACAAAGTAAAGACAGAATTGGAATTAAAAGTGAAAGTAAAAGCAATGAGGGTGTTAATATGAATACTGTTTTTGACAAAACATTTGAACGTTACGAAAATATATTTTCACATTACAGGTATATGAGTGTCTAAAAAAGAAGTCGCAATATTGGATTTGAAACAATTAAAAAACTTGCTTGTTAGTTTGAGTAAGAAGTTACCAACTATCATGGCTGGTTATGTTGCAACTCAAATGAATAAGGGAAGTAAAAAAGCAAAACCATATTTCAGGACTTCAGATAAATTAACAAATCAAAGCGGTGAACTTTGGAAATCTTTTTTTCAGCCGGGCAAATCAAATGTTTCAAAATTCAATATGAATAATTTTTCGGTTGAAGGTGTTTTTGGAACTGACAAACCCTATGCTTCAATACAAGAAAAGGGCGGTTTTATTCAATCAAAAGGAAATATGCACAAATATTTTTGGGCTATGTATTATCAGACAGAATATGAATGGTATAAATGGATGGCATTATCAGTATTATCAGAAGGCGGTGTTAATATTAAAGCACGTCCATTTTTTGAACCGGCAATGAAAGATTTTAAAAATGAAGGAATACCAAAAATAATTAATGATATATTTATTCATCTCGGAGCTAAGGCATGACACGTACCGATATGTTTCAAGATGCAATAAACAAAGTAATAGAATCAATTTCAAATTACGGTGTTACGGTTCATTTGGTAAGCGGATATGATGAGAATATAATTCCTAATGCAACAGGATATATAAAAGATGAGCACCACTATTACAAAACATTGGAAGATTCAGAATCAATTTATATTGGAAGTGATGTTGATTATATAATATATCTTTTATTCAAAGTCGGTGAAAGTAATGATGTCGAAGGTGCATTAAGAATTGAAGCAGGTAAATGGATTAGCAAAGTCGAATTATCTTTAAAGAATAATTTAACATTAAATTTGACAACAACGGAAGATATTACTAATTTTGCAGTGAATATTTATGATATGCAGATAACAGGAAATAACAAGGGTGTTAATGCAGAAAAAAAAGAGGGTGCTATAAGAGTTGACGGAAAATTATTATTCAATTTATTTAGCAATTAAAATTTTAACACTTTTTTGAAAGGATAAATATTATGGCACTCGGAAGAAACAAAGACTGGACTTTACAGACTGGTTCAGGTAAAGCAACTTTCAAACTCTGTGATTCGGCAGGCACTCCGACAGGTTCATTATTAACATTTCCGTATATAAAAGATTCTCAAATAACAGATACAACTGAAATGACAGTTGTTAAAGATGAGGGCGGACTTGTTATTAATTCGATTGAGGGTTCACGTGAGCCAAAACTTCAAATGACATTTATGCAGCAAGACCTTGCTACAATTCAAATGATGGTTGAAACCTATCGGGGTCAGTATATGCAGATTGTAAAAGAGAAAAACAGGGTTACTGTAAATGGAATTAATGAATATTTTGCGTTTGGTATATGCAAAGTTATTCCAAATGTTACTTACAAAGGTACAGGCGGTGAAGTTCAAGCTGAATGGGATTTACTTGCAAATGCAACAACGTTAACCGTTACACTTGCCGATTATGACGATGGGCAGTTTACTAAAACATTAACTTGCGTTCCTGAAATCGGTGTTAATAAATACTGGAACGGTGCTTCACAAACATAATATGTATATGAAAACTAATTTATTATTTTATCAATATTTTTTAGGGCGATTTATGGAAAATGTAAATGATATGAATAAACCGGATTCAAATGTTTTAATAGTTTCAACAGAAAATAAACAGGAAGAAGAAAAAAAAGAAGAAGAGCCGGAATTTGTTCCTGACTTTACTTTTGAAGGTAAACGATATGTTGCTCAAACTGACTTTGATACAACCTATTCGATACGACAAACGGAAGAGGCAGCACCTTATATTAATCAATTATTGGGAGTGCTGAAAAATTACATCAAAAAGGATGAATCTACTGGAGAGAACAAAATAAATTTTGATGACCCTATTGAATTTTTAATAGAAATTAACAAATTGCAATTAAATGCTCAAATTATTGCATTAATATTTTGGGAAGAAGGCGAAACAAAATTTGTTACTTCGACATTCCGTAAAAGAATAGATATTTTCCGTGATTTACCTACCAAAAAAATTGAGGAGGTGAAAACAAATCTCGGAAATTTTTTAATTTTCATAGTATCAAAATCAGCGAGAAGTGTCCTAACCTCGATGAAATAGCAACAAAAAATATTGATAAGGAAGAAATAAAAAGATTAGGATATACTTTAAATTATTATGATGAACCGCCACACTTGTTTTTTTGGCAGGTCGTAGTTTTAGCAAAGGGTGATATAACAAAACATAATGAAATAATGGAAATGCCATTTATTTGGTTTCTTTGTTATTTAGACTTTTTGGAATTAACTAAAGGTGGTTTACAACAATGTCCGCTACTTTCAATGCAAGGATAGAACTTGATTTTAATAAGTTTGTTTCTGACTTAAAAAACGTTGAAAACAAAGCTGACATTGTTATAAAAGATATAGAAAAACCAATCCATTTATCTGCACCCAACACATCAAAATTTGAAGGTGGTTTAAATAAATTAAAAGGATTAATCGGAGCAAGTCTTGGTTTTGCTGTCATTACAAAAGGACTATCTGAAGTAATAGAAAAAGGCAGTCAGTTTGAAGCATCATTAAAAGATTTTTCTGCATTAACCGGAGTGTCAGGCAAAGCACTTGACAACTTTGGAGAAAAGGCAAAAAATCTTGCTTTGCAATTTGGAACTTCCGTAACTGAAAACATAGAATCATTTAAAGGAATCTTATCACGTTTTGGTCCCGATTTAGCTAAAAGCCCTGAAGCATTAAATAATATGGCAATTGCCGTCAACACACTTGCAAAAGCGTCTGGATTAACAGCAACAGAATCTATGGATGCTTTAACAACTGCGGCTTTGCAATATGGCACTGATTTGTCAAATCCAATTCAAGCATCAAAAGAATTAACGTCAATGATGAACGTAATGGCAGCCGGTGCAAAAGAGGGTGCAAGTGAAATTCCACAAATTGCTGAAGCATTGAAAGTTTCAGGAGCAATGGGTAAAGCTGCCAATGTTTCGTTTGAAGAACTAAATGCAGGGATTCAGGTATTAGCAACACGTGGTAAAACAGGGGCAGAGGCAGGAACCGCATTAAGAAATGTATTAATTAAATTAGGTCAGGGACGTTTCTTGCCTAAACAAACAATGCAAGAACTTGAAAAATCAGGCGTTGACATTTCAAATCTTTCAGATAAAACTAAAACATTCCAACAAAGATTAGAAGCACTAAAACCTATTATGCAAGATGATGCTCTGGTTGCTGAATTATTTGGTTCTGAAAATATAGTTGCAGGCAAGGCATTACTTGATAATACAAATGTATTAGGTGATTTAACCAAGAAACTAACAGGCACACAAACTGCCTTTGAACAGGCAGCAATCAAAGCGGATTCATTCGAGGCAGTACAAGGTAAATTAAAAGCAATGTTAGAAGTTATTGCAATAAATTTATTCAATTCTTTGGCACCTGCCTTATCAACAGTAATGAAAGTTGTATCGGATTTATTAACAGTATTAAGTCCGTTAATAGAAGAAATCGGCAAATCATTAAAACCGATTTTAGACGCTTTACTTCCTCCATTGATAAAATTAGTTTCAACAATCGTTACAAAATTAGTTGAATTTTTACCAAGACTTTTAGACTTGCTTGCTCCGATATTAGAAATAGTCGGTTCAATGCTTGACATATTAACACCATTAATCGAAGTATATCTCGATGTAATGCTTGATATAATGAAAGATTTAATGGTAACACTGACACCGATATTAAAAGATTTATCGGTAATGATAAAAGAGTTAATGCCGGATTTATTGCCGTTATTAAAATTGGCAATGGAAGGATTCTTAAAATTAAATATGCTTGGATTGAGAGGTGCAGTAGAGTTATTCAAATTATTAGAACCTGCAATTAGAGCAGTAATTCCGGTGCTTACCGAAGTAATAAAATTCGTTGCTGATTTGTTGACAGATTTATTAAAATTCTTTGGTTTAGTTGATAATAAAACAAAAGATATTAAAAAAGATAAAAAAGAATTATCTAAAACAGAGATAACACCGACAGGAGAATTAAAAAGTACCGAAGAAGAAATAAATAAAATATTAAATAAAAAAACAAGTGGCGGTGGTGGAAAAGGAACACCGACAAAAATAAAAAGTCCGTTATTAACTTTTATTGGCGATGAAAAGGATTTAAAAGAAGCATTAGATAAACAGAAAAAATCACTTGACGATTTTACTTCCTTAGAAGATTTCGGAATGGTTGATAATAAAAAAGCCGAAGAATCCTTCAATAAATTAGTTGAATCAACACGAATTTTTAAAAATGAAAAAATAAATATTGATAAAGAATATTTTTATGAGAATGGACAATTACAGGAATTAACTTATGAAAAATGGAAAGAATTACAAGATAAAAGATTAGAAGATGAAAAAGAAAAATATCGAATTGAATTACAATTAGAAGAAGATAGAGTAAAAGCATTTCAAAATTTTGCTCAAGAAATAGCAGATAGTTTTAAACAAATAGAAGGCAAAATAACTTTAAAGTCTTTGTCTCATAGTTTTTCAGGTTTCTTTGACAATTTATCGAATACAACAGGAAAAAAATTCAGCGAATTTACTGACGTTATTGCAAAGGACGCTAAAAATTTAGGTGATGTCATTGATGTACTTGGGGACAGTATTGCAATTGGTTTGACCAATGCTTTTACAGGTGCAATGGCTGATATGGGTAAGGATATGCCATTCCTAACTTCACTTGCATTGAGATTGCTTGACCTTGCCGAAGGTATCGTGATGGCAATGTTCGCTGCATCAATAATGAAAGATGTTGCTTTTTTTGGTTTGACATTACCATTAACGATAGCGGCTGAAGCAGGTGCTTTATTGGCAATCGAAGTCGCAAAAGGTTTAATTCGAGCAAAAGAAGGTGTCGTAGATTTACAGGGTGCAGGAACTGAAACATCAGATTCAATAATGGCAAGATTAAGTAAACATGAAACAGTACTGCCTGCATGGTGGACAAATATACCTGAAAACAAAGATTTTGCAACATGGAGTTTAGCTAACAAAGGAATGTCAATTACTGATTATGTAGCTAATATGGATATGTTTGGGAAGCGAAAAGAAAATTCAGATTTACGAAGTTCCAAAAGCAGAACAACGAATATGCTGATTGCACATAAACATAATTTTACTCCTTTTAAATTTGAAAATGGTGCATTAATTTCGTATCATAAAAAAACAATGGAAGATGAAATAAAAACTTGGTAAAATATTATGTCATATTATTCAGTTAAATTTTTGGGTACAAATACCTATATTCCTTCAAACACAAGTTCAGTTGTGAGTTTGACTTCTTTGGTTAATATGACAGAAGCAGCAGTTTCAGTAATTGAGATTGCAAAAGATAACAGGGAATTGGAAGGCGATGTCGAAGAAGCTGTAGGAAATGTTTTAAACGATATAAATTATTTCAGAAAAAAATTAGATATAAAAATACAAGAGTTGCATTGGATAAATGACGATTCAACGATTGAAGGTTTATTCAGTGTATTTGCGTGTAAATACCGATATGTAGAAATCGGTTGGGATTACCCTCTTAAAACAAAATTTCATAACGATAATCAGGCAATAGATGTTGTTTTAACATCTTATAAGAATGAACCTTTTGCAGCATGGCGTTTTATTGATTTGGGTTTCAAATTAAGGAAAGCATAACATGGCAAAACCTTCGACAAATAATGTGTGGCGTATTCAATGGCAATTAGAAAATGGCTGGGAAGCTAAATTAGAATTTTATTGCAGTGATACTGCTAACATAGTCCCCAATTATGTTGATTTGCCTGAAATATGTTTATTAGACGTGCCTTTTAAATGGAGTTACGACAAATATTATTACGGTCAGCAATCGGCAATCGAATTTGAATTTATGTTTAATCTCGGAGCAATTCAATATACTGACTGTGTTTATCAATTAATGAATCCCTTGCAAAATTTTAACGATTTTGAAATTGTTTTTAATATAGCTAAAAGCAAATCAATATTCATTGATTTTCAAACTTGTAATATTTTCAATTTATATTTGAAATTTATCGGCAATGATGATGTATTACCGGAAGACTGGAGATTAATTTACAGGGGCGGTCAAAAAGCAGGTATAGAAAACGGACTAATTGAGGGATATAAATATAAAGTTAAAACACATAATACAAATTTAATATTAGAAGAAATTTTCAGAATGGAATGGCTTCAAAATGCAATATTCGATTCTACTTACGGTATTTCGGATTTTATTAAAGTAACACAAGCATATTACGACATGATTTGGAGCAACGGCACTAAAGCATTTGTTTCAATTGCAGGGAATCCAGAAGACCCGTTTACAGCTTATTTTTATTATTTTATGAAAGAGGAGCACATTGCCGGGTTCATGGGAAATAAAATAATAAAACAAATTGCACAAAAATTTTATCGTACTGCAATTGCCGATTGTACGGGTTCAAGTTTTACAAGCAATTTTAATTATTATAGGCAGGATGTAACGGGTGCAGGTGTTGCAGATACCGTTACTTTGAAAAACGACAGATATAAATTAATATTAGTTACAAATAAATTATTAGCGAATGTTTTTGATACGGATTTAAAAATATTCGGAGGTTTATTTTCAAATGTCGTATATGATAAATTTGTTACTTTAAATGATTTTTACAAAGATTTACATCAGGGTTCATTTCAGAGACAAATATATTTACCTGAAGAAATGGCACTTGTTTATTTTAACCGAGCAAGTACGATTTATGGAAATGTCGGACAGATTTATTTAGACGAAAGATTAATAAATAAAAATGCAGAGCCAAAACCGATGGTTGATATTGTAAACAGAGCAGAATCGTCAATGTTTGAAGTCGAAAAAAATGATTTGGAAAAAAGAGAACAATCAATTGTCAGTTCAGCAATAAGCAATAATTTTCAAATGCCGATTATAATCAATAATACACCGATTGCAGATGAAGAAATTCGGGATGGCAGTTATGGTCAAAGACTACAATGTAAAGCAAATTTAATTATTGATACATTCTATTTTACATATAATAATCATATTTGCGAAAATTTTTATTTTGAAATACCTCAATATTTGGGAACTGATTTAACAAGTGAAGCCGTAATGTTAAGAAGCCATGAATTTATAAGATTAAATATAGGAAATGGCTATGATTCATCGGATTTTATAAATATAGCAAACGTTAATATAAATAGCAGCAGTCTTAATGTTATGAGCAAAGCACAAGCAATCCAATTTACATCGGGAATCCCAAACATATTGGCAAAATTATTTCTTGCAATTTTCGGACATGATTATTTATTAACTATTCCAAATATTGAAACCGTGATTGAAAATGGATTGCAGGTAAGCGGTACGACAACTAATATTTGGTGGCTGACAGGTACACCGACAGCATTATCATTAGACCCTGAAATATTTAATAAAACAGAACATACATTATTCGCAAATTATCCTACACGTTTTCACGTTACGAAAGTCGAGGGAAATTTGCGTTGGGACGGCAAAATAAAAGTAGATTTATTAAGTGAAAGGGATGTTTGATTATGCCGTTTTTAAATCCATTAAAACAACATTCGGTCCGCAGGGAACAAACTGAATTTTCTCATAACCGAGCAAATAAAACAAACGATTATTTTGTTCAAATAAATGAAAATAATAATTCAGACGATTATTATAGATGTCGGTTAGTAAGTGCCGATTCCAATATTGCACTTGACGGAACTTTATTAACGCTTGACACAAAAACAATTGCAAATAACGATAAAATATTAGTAACTGCACAGACAGACCCCAAAACAAATGGACTTTACAAAGCAAATTTAGGAAGTGCGTGGGTACGTTTCGGAGATATAAAAGCAGGGAATTTCTTTACGGTTTTTGACGGTTCAAAATATATCAATACGGAATGGATGTTGACTTCTACTACCGTTGACATAGGAAGCACGGATATAATAATAACGAGACCGACATTAAGCAGCAAGGCAAAAGAATTTCCACAATTTTTCCCACAAAAAACTGCAATTGTTGATAATGATGTTTTTCTGATTGAAGATTCCGAAGATTCATATATTAAAAAAGCGGTATCTTATGTTGATTTAAAAAATGTAATTGTAATTGCCGTATCGGGTGCATTGGATTATAAATTAAAACATAATGCAGGGGATATTCCCGGTTATGGCGAAAACAAATTTGAACCGGGGGATGACATAAGTTTTGAATGGAATATAGTCGGTGGATATACTTCATTAAAAATACATAGTTCGGATAAAAGAGTAGGTATAACGGCATTGGATTTTTTCGATTCCGGTAAAGGTGATTATTTAGATAACAAAATAACAACCTCGCTTGGTGTCGGCAAAAGAGTTGATACGAATATTGCTACTTCTGTTCAAACATTGGATATTCATTTATACGATTTTGCAAATTTACTTGGAATAACATTAACAAGTTTAACAAATCCTACTTTTGCAGTTCAGGATGACCCGTTAGTTCCTGCCGATATTAAAAAAATAAATTGGAAAAATTTATGGTGGTTTCAAAAAAGCAATGATGTATTAATTACACAAAATTTAATTACTGGAGATTATACAATTCAAATACCGAATACTAATAGATTCCCTTACGATGGTTATTATTCGTTTTTTGCTCATATTTATTTAGCTGCATATTGGGCATGGGATTCAG
>JAEHJW020005165.1_pt1 | contig 35900 bp, 49 predicted proteins | sample 9271431 | NCBI WGS metagenome assembly JAEHJW02 | reverse complement strand
TTACGATGCGCATACACCCTCCCCGAGGTAGCGGAAGCCTTGAACCGCCCGGAAGTGGCCACCGTAACCTGCCGCACCGGACGGTTTCTTGCCTGTTTTGGCCGCGCTACAGGCCATTGACTCACGACAGCGGCCTTTGTGTTCCCCGTATAGCTTGGCGGATACCTGCGTCCATTTCCTGTCCCGCCGCAAGGCGCTGGCCAGCCCTGGATGGGAAGTGTGAAAAAGCGTGGGCATCGGTTTGCCGTAACGGTTCTCCCCGCGCTGCCAAGCGTCACAAACGGCATTCAGGAAGCGCATGCCTACTCCGGCCCCTTGCCATTCCGGCATCACCACCAGGCGGCAGGCGCGGGCCTCTATCAGGCCGGGCCGGGTGCTGACGGCCATGTGGGCCACCGGCTCACCGTCGATGGTGGCCACATAGCAGCTGGCCGCGATCATGTGGGGCAGCTTCAGATAGTGATGCGGCTCAAACAGGGGCCAATAACGCCAGTCCGTTTGATGGATGTGCATTTCGAGGCGAGGCCGTCGCCAAAGACGCCCCCGTTCAAACTGTCCCGAGGCCGTATCGAAAACCCAGTCCGGCTCCAGCCAGTCCAGGATGTCGTAATGGCAAGAGAGCAGCACTGCCTTGCCGCCGGTGCGCCGCCATGCCTTGGCGAAGGCCCCCGCCCCGACCTTGGCGATCTGCCGGTCCACCACCGACGAAAACTCATCCACCACGGCCAGAGGCGGTGCCTCGCACACCAGCCTGGCCAGCGTGGCGCGGAACTGCTCGCCGTTGGACAGCACCTGAAAGGGGCGCAGCCAGGTAGGCACGCTCCCCAGCCCGACCGCCGAAAGCGCCCCGGTGACCATGTTGAAATCGCCATCCGGGGCGATGGCATCTATGACCGGAAGGTCTTGCGGCCAGCGGGGAGAATAGGCCTGTCCCAGCTTGGACCCGATACTGCTCTTGCCGCTGCCGGAAGGGCCGACCACCACCCCGATGCTCCAGTCGCCGTCATCAATCGGCAGATCGGCATCCAGGGCGAAGTCGGCCCCGCTTTCCACGTTGAACAGGGATTTGACGCGGGCGGCACGGTAAGTGTCGAAATCGGAACAGCGGCGGCGGATTTCGACATTCATACCGTCACCACCCGCAGCTTGTAGCCCTGCGCCTTCAACTTGTTAAAGAGTCGCTCCTGCACCTTGGCGTCATCACACAGGATGATTACGCCGTACTGCTCGCGGTATTTGAACCCGTTCTTGCCGGGCGGCTGTTTCGAGTTTGCCATCGTAGGCCTCCATATCCGGCGGTCTTGCCGCGCTGATTAGAGGCTCGGTGGCCTTCATTTGATTGATCGCCCCACAGCGGGGGCATTTGATGGACAGGCGGATATATTCCGCTTCCGCCAGTTTTCTATTGCAGGAACCGCAACGAACCATTTCCATTTTACTGCTTTCGCGTGATAGCCTTCGGCCCGCTGTGTGCACAGCACGGTGCCTAGGCTAAACGCAGGCTACTTCTGCGGGAGGTGGCTGTCAGGGGTGTTCCCGCACCCTTAACGGTCGCACCGTCTCTTTAATTACGTCCCAACACTCTTCTCGCAATGGTCCTTCTCCAGCCAATCCAGCACGCGGCACAGCACGCATGCCCAGCCGCGCCCTTCCCGACGCAAGCGCCCGGCGCGGCTGCTGATAGTTTCATCCTCGCTGCCGCCCGAGGCGGCGTTGCCGATCTGGTCGAAAGCCAGGGCGATGTGCCAGGCGCGCTGGCCGTTGGGCGAGAAGATGATTGCGCCGAGCATCCAGAGTGCGGACAGGATGCAGCCAACCAGGCCGACGACCAGGAGCAACAGCAGCAAGGCGCGGCGCTTTACCATATGATGGCCTGAACGGAGGCAACGGTCGTGGCCGCCATCACCTGCTGCGCGAGCGTGGCGTTTTTGCGGATCGCTGTCTCGATGGCGGTTTTACCGTCCAGCCCGGCCTGCTGGATCTGCGTGACGGTGTGCGGCCGCAGCGCCCATGCGCCGGCACCGTCCGCACACCAGAAGTCGGTGGTCCAGTTGGCGGGCAGATTGGGCAGCAGCGAGGCGGTCACCGAGGCGGACAGATTGGACTGGTCGCGGTCTTTCGCCGGATAGGTGTGCGGCGCGCCCCGCGCGGAAGAGGTGAAACCGGAATATATCTGCGCGGCGCAGGCAGCGGACAGGTCGGCAATCTGCATAGCTTGAACCTGCGCCAGCGTTGGCGCTGGAGCGGGAACGATCACCACGCTTCCGTTGACAAGTTTCAGGGTTTCGCCGGATGCCCGAGACATCGCCAAGTCGAAATCGGCTTGCGTGACGATGGCGATGTCTGCAGGAAGACTTGGATAATCAATATCGTCGGGATAGAAGCATTGGGTAGTTTGAGAGAAGCGCATGATTTATCCTTATTTTCCGATTGCAATCCAACGACCACCAACAGTTCCGCTACTCGCATAAATGGTGATAGCAGTTAATGTTGAAGATGCAGATATATATTGAGTCGGTGCAGATGCTGAAGATACAAATCCGCCTTGGACATAAACCTGGGTTGTAAATGCTATAGGGAATGTAAATGATGCACCTGTCGTCGAAGCGGAAGTAATATCTCCCCACTGAATAATCAGCCCGCTTGGCAGCTTTTGGTAGCCGCTGCTGGCTGCGAGGGATGCTCCAAATATACCGGTTGTTGTACCTGATGCCATAGCGAGCGAACCACCAACTGCAAACCACTGGCTGACCCCATCGGATTCGATCACTATCGTGTCGCCAAATCCCATCGCTACGGAGGTCTTCCCCGCTGGATTGTTTATCGTATCGGCACCCTGACGCTGTAAGGTTACCGAATACGCCGCATTCCCGGTGTGCATGAACTCGATTCGTGATCCGGCCCTGACAGTGTTGGCCAATGGCACCGAGAGTGTGATATTTGCCGCTGCTCCACCGGTCAATATCGACCGTCCGGCATGGGCTGCGGCGGTCAGAACGGTGGTTGCAGTGATTGTCATGAGCTCGGCGGCAGACAATCCGATCTTGGTGGCGAATTCAGTGGTCGCCAGCTTGATGCTGTTGTCGAACTGGGCTGGCGTCTGGGCGGTCGGCGCGCCGGTGAGCTCCGGCGAGTTCAGTGGGGCCTTGAGAGCCAAAGCATTCGTAATCGTCGCCGCGAAATTCGGATCATCGCCCAGCGCGTCGGCCAGTTCCTTCAACGTGTCCAAAGCGGCGGGCGATGCATTGACCAGTGCATCTATCCTACTCTGAAAATACGCCGTGATAGCATCCCGCGACTGCGTATTGACCGCAGGATTCAGCGCCGCGCCATTCATCGTGGCAATGGCGACCAGCTCCTCCTGCACCGTGTTCATCCATTCCGGCGTAATCTCCGTCGGCGGGCGCAATGTCGCCGGATCTTCGGCCACGAACATGTGGTCTACATGTCCGGCCCCGTTAATTCTGTCCATAGCTGCCTCCTACTCCTGATATATCTTCGAACCACAAGAAAACGTGGGCTTGCTTGAAGGCCGCCAGGGCCTCCCACAGCGCCGTCGGATTGACCACCGAGCGGTAATAGCGCACCCGCAGCACATAGCGCCCACGGGTGCCCCACAGACGGTCGCCGATGCGGCTGCCGTGGCCGTTGCCGACATGGGCCGGTCCCAGCAGGTGTTCCACCTTCACCAGGGCAATGGGGAAGTTCAGCCCCGGTGCGGCCTGGCTCCATAGCCGCTGCCCCACCTTGCTGCCGATGGCGAAGGGGCGGCGCGGCATCGTCTCGACCAGCCCGCCCAGCGCCTCTTCGGCGATGCGCCTATAGGCGCTGATGTGCCAGCTGCTGGTCTTAGGGCGGTGGGTTTCGATGGCGTTGTCCAGCACGCCTTGGGCGGCGGCTTCAACACGTGCCAGCTCTTCGGCGGTGCCCAGCAACAGCGCGTCGCCCGTGCCGCCTTCCGGCCACTCCCAAGCGGCGCCAGGAGGCAGCAGGGCCTTGAGCGCATCGGCGAATTCGCGGGGGGAATGGGCCGTTACCTTCATACCCACGCAATCGGGTCAAGCACCAGCACTTCGCTGGCGGCCACCGCCGTGTCGGCGAGCGGCGCAATTCGGTTGTACTGGGTGGTCACCGTGGCGATGGCTGCGTCGATCTCGGCCACGGCCAGCAATGAAGTTTCGCTGGATTCGGCCAGAACGATGGCGTTGACGGCATCGGCAATGGCGGCCCGGTTGGGCGCCGTGTCGAATCCGGGTAGCAGGTGAATCGAAACCGCCACGGCCCGTTTCACCGGGGCGGCTACGCGCCAGTCGGCGGTGGCCGGTGCGGTATTCAGCAGGTAGTCTGAAACCGCGTCCAGCACGGCGGGCGTCGGCAGGCGGTCGGTCAGGCCGTTGCAGATCGGCCGCACCGCCACCGTGCCGATGCCCAGTGCGTGCGGCTGGATCAGCGCGGTGGTCACCGAGGGGTGAGCGGTTTTTGCCCAGAAGCGAAAATCATCCGGCTTGCCGGAACGCGCCCCCCGCGTGGTCACCACCTGCCACTCATCGGCCACGCGCACGCGCCAATCTTCCAGCAGTTCATCCTCGGCCCCGCCGGTGATGCCGAAAGCGTCTATGGTCAGATTATTGGCGCAGCCAGGAACCGGATCGACCAGCGTCAGGATTTGTCCGGCGATCAGGTTGCCGCTGCCGCCCGTGGCGGTGCAGCGGATGGAAACCGGCGTAGCGCCGGCCCCGATCGTCACGGCAGCCAGCACTTCGTAATCCAGCCCGTTCGGACCGCGCAGCAGGGTGCCGGCCAGCAGCTGCGCGCCGAGGGTGCCGGTGGCCAAGGCATTGCCGATAGCGGCGGTCGCCGCCAGCCGGTCAACGCCATACAGAGCGGCCCAGTCATAGAGCCGCTCCAGTTCGCAGGTGAGGGGGGAGCATTGCGCGTCGATCCAGTCCAGATAGCCGTGCTGGCTATGGCAGGCCCGCGCCCAAGCCGCCGAGAGCGGCCCGCGCAAAACGGCGGGCATCGCAGCCAGGTCGGCTTCGATGCGGGAATTCAGATCGGTGTAACTGGGTCTGACGTAATCGGTCACAAGGGGGCTCTCACGATGAACTTTCGTCCATTGTGGTAGCCGGTGACTTCAAGGAATACGCTGGAAACGTTTCCAGCGGGCTCTGCGAGCGTGACCTCTTGGGTCTGGATATCCGTCAGCGCGGGCGCCCGTGTGGTCAACGCCGCGCGGATCATGGCCAGCGCCTCGCGCCGGGCATTGCTGTTCAGCGGCTGGCGGCGCACGTGCCACAGGCCGCTGCCGGCCTGCGCATCGGCCCACCAGCCGCGCCGGTCGAAGCTGTCCGGCACCCGGCTGGCGGGGGCCTCGGCATCGGTAAAAAGCACCCCATAGACCAGCGTGGCCGTCGCCGCGTCGGCATCGTTCAGGGCGGGGTCGTCGAACGCCAAGTCGAACGCGCCCCAATCGGTCTGCACCAGTTTCAACATTACGGCCCCTCCGGCGGATTAATCGGCAAAGGCGCGGGCGTCACAACTGCCCCCATCTGCCATGTCTTGTGCTCGTATTGGCCGCCGCCCAACGCCGTCCAGCGTTCGCCGTAGCCGCCCACGTCCCACGAATAGCTGTGGTCGGCATGGAACTCGATATCAAGGGCCTCGATGCGGCATTTCTTCGGCGTCGAAATCACGATGCCGTCCCGCGTCAGGTGCACCCGCTGCCCTTGGTCATCGTGGAGCGCCGCCTCGCCCTCCTGCAAATCCAATTGATAGCGCCTGTCGCCGATCACGATGGCCACGCCATAAGAGCGGTCGCCAGCCGGGAAGAGCAGATACGACTGGCACCCCGGCTTGGGCCGATAGCTGAAGCCATACGGCTCAACCCGGTTGATGTTGTTGAGCGTCTCGCCATCGAGCACCCGGACCTGCACCTTGTCCGCGCCGATCAGCGTGCCCACGCCCTGGGCGAAGAGCAGTTGAAGGCGGTTCCATACCTGGGTGATCATTTCGTCCCCTTTCGCGTCCCGGCACCGCGCTTTGCCTTCTTCTTTTCCTCGCCCATGAAGGCGTCCCGGTGCATCACCTGCAAATGGGTCACGCTGCCGCCCTTGTCATCCTGCGAGAAAGCCCGCTCGCCGATCAGGAACACGCCGTCGATGCCTTCTGCCGGGATGATGACCCGCACCTGGGTATTGATCGCCCACAGCTTCAGGTTTCCGGCGCTGTCCAGATGCCGCCAGCCTTGCACCTCCAGATCGATGCGATGGGCGCGGGCCAGCCGCCGGTTGCGTTCGAGCAATGCCCGCCGGCCGCAGCCGCCCAGCCCGTTCCCGTGGCGGTCGGCCACGATATGCATGGGCCGGAAAAAGCTGATCCCGGCATCCCTGGACGAACCCTTCAGCGCATGGCCGCCGTCGTAATCGAACCCCTTCACCACATAGTCGGAGAAGCGCAGCTTGAACTCGTCCACCACCTCGTAGCGCTTGATGTGCACGCCGTATTCCAGCGTGGCCACCGGGGCGGCGCTGGTCGGCTGGGTCAGGATCAGCCCGCCATCCGGCAGCGGATAAAGCAGCAGGTTGGCCGCCCGCGCCGCATTGATCAGCGCATTGGCCGGCAGCTCGCACTGCATGGAAAAATCCGGCACCACGGCGGTCTCGGCGTCGATCTTCACCGGCACTTTGAAGGCCGCGCAAATCCGCTTCACCAGCTCGCCCAAGCGCAAGCCATGCAGCGTCTTGGAATACTGGCAATCCACCAGCTCGCGCCCCAGCGAACGCGCCTCCATGTGGATCGTATGGCTATCGGCATCGACTCGACGGCGGACGCTGTCCGGGCGGATCGTGGTGACCAGGTCGCCACCGATCAGCACATCGACCACCGAGTTTGCCGTCAGCCCCAGCGAATCCCCCGTGCCGGGCCGGGTAATGGACAAGCGCACCGAGGCGCACAAGTCGTCCACCGATTCCCGGATATCCACCTTCTGCCAGAAACCGTAGCGCTGGCCGTCGAAACGAATTTCAGCTATCGCGTTATCCATAGACGCGCCCGATCACAAATAACGGATGGCGCACCGCATTGCGGGCGAGAAATACCGCCTCGTCCACCCCCAGCAGATAGGCCAGCACCACGGCGGGCAGCGGGGCCGTCACATCGCGGAAAGTCGCGGGCCTCAAGTCCTGCGCAAGCAATGCCTCAATCAAAGAAGTGCGGGCGGCCACGGCGGCCTGGAACACCGGATCGGGCAGGCCTGGCAACAGAATATCCAGCGCGGCCACCACGCTCGCCAGCACCGCGTCCCGGTCGGCCTCGGCCCGGTAATCGGCCAGGGCCACTTGAGCGGCGGCAGTGACCAAAAGACGGCTGCGCAAGGCGGATTCCCGCAACAGGTTGCGCTGTACCACGCCATCGAGCGTGACGATGCTTGTTGACGTGGCCACGCTGGCTATGCGGGACACCACGCGGGGCCGGGCCGTATCGGAAAAGCCATGCGAAACGTCCCCTGGGGCGAAGCTATCCGCGCCGCCGCCCAGGGCGTCCGTCAAACCACGAAAGGCGGACGCGTAGGCGGCTGGCAGCGCCATCAGCGCGGCCAGGTCGCCCTTGATTCCGGCGATCAATCCTTGAACCTGATTCGCCCAGGTGAGCGGCAGGGTGGCCAGCGCGATCACCTTTCGCAGTCCCTCCAGTTTCTGATGCACGGCAGCGATAAAGGCCGTCATCCCGTCGGCGCTCATCGGCTCCAGCTCGAAGTCGTCCACCGTCACATCCGCCAGTTGGCGGATGCGGTCGATAGCGATATCCACCTTGTCCGGCTCGGCGGTAAAAGGCTGCTCGCCGCCCGGCACGAATTCGATGCCGACGGTGCAATAGCCGCCCTTATCGTTGCTCTCATGCAATGACCAGGAATGTGCCCGCACCCATAGATCGCCCAGCCACGGGTGCGCCAGCCAATCCGCGCCCGGCTCGGCCAGCTTGGCCAGGAAGCCGTTGCGCTCCAGGTCATAGTCCGGCCCGATAAAATAAGCGTTCAGCTTCCAGTCCCACGCCTTGCCGCCCATGTCTTCCACCCGTGGCTGTTCCGCGCCGGGGTATTCATGCACCACCAAGCGCCGCCCGCCCTTGGCATCGTGGCTTTCGGTGAGAAACTCGAAGCCCCGGAACGAGGCGGTAACCATGCGATCCTGCCAGTTGGATTCATTCGGCATTCTTCACCTCAACGCACTTGAAAACCTGCTTGCCGACAAAGAACCCGCCCAGCCGCTCGCATTCGGCCGCCACGGTCACATGGGCCGCATTCCATCCAATCCAGGAACCGAGAATAACGCCCACCAATATCCAAGACAGGGCATTCATCGCGGCGCTCCATTCCAGATGCTGCCGGTATTCATTTGCACGCTACCTCCGCTGACTTGCGTGTTCTGGCTCTGCAACACCAAGCCGGGGGCCAGCCCCACTGTGATGTCCGCTTTCACATTGGTTGGTTTTTGCTCTTGTTGTGCCGATGGCTTTAGCGCATCGCTGACACCTTGCACGATAAGCCCGCCCACGCCGCCTAAAGCCGCGCCCACTGCCGTACCGACGACAGGTATCAAGCTTCCCACGGTAGCGCCCAGACCGGCGCCGCTGAGCGCTGCGGAGCCGTATCTCGCCGCTACGGATTCTTCTCCCGCCACCGAGGACAAAACAGCACCCCCGACACCGGCGGCAAGGCCGAATAGGCCGGGGCCTTTGGGCACTACCGGCAAGCGGCTGGCTGCATTCGCCACCGCCGTAATGCCGGGAATGGATGACAGCATCCGCGTGCCGGATTGCGTCCCCATGATCGCCCTCAAGGCCATCAAAGACCCGCCCGCAGTCACCGCTCCGGCCCCGGCAGCGGCAGTGGCTACAGCGCCGGTGCCCAGGCCGGGATGCTTCTCGATTGCCGGCTGGATAGTGTCGCCCAGGACGGCATTGACGGAATCCATGAGCCTTTTCTTGGCCTCCCCCGTTCCGCGTGCCGCGCTTGCCTTGGTGTTTTCCCAAGTGCCGGCCGCCGCTTCTTCCTTGGACTTGAGCGTGCTGGTCTTCATCACGATCCGCTCGTCCATGTCCGCCTGGCGTTCCTGCTTGGCCAGCGACTCCCTGAACCCGGCCAGGCCGCCTTTCTCAATCATGATCGAAGCGGGGCGGGATGCCTCCACGCCGAACAGCTTGTTCAGCACATGCATCCGGTCAATGTCTTTGAGCGGCTTCAGCTTGTCCAACTCGGAGAACATGTGCTCGATGCCGGCAAACTTCCCTTGCTTGTCGAAGAAATTCATCTTGATGCCGTGCTCGGTCAAGGCCGCACGCGCTTCCGATGCCTCTTTGCCCTTGCCGCCTAGGCGGGAGTCGATCTGCGCCGTGCGCTGGAGCATCATGGCGAAATTCGTACCGAAAGCCGTATTTTCCAGCCCCACACCGGCCGCCATCCCCTGCACGGCCAGCAGTTCCTTCGCGTGCTGCAATCCGGTCAGTCCAAGCGTGTTGTAGGTAGGGGCGGCGTACTGAGCCACGGCCCTGAAATCGTCGGGATGGATGCCGTAGGCGTAACGCGACTTCTGCATGAGGTTGGCCATCTCGGGCAACTCTTTATCGCCCAGACCGTAGGCCTCGCGCATCTTGGCAATCGTCGTTGCCGACTGATATTGGTTCATCTCGGCAAGCACACCAAAATAGGCGGATGCTTTCAGCCCGCCGCCGGTGATTGCGTTTTCCGTCATGCCCTGTTCTTTGAGCGCCGAGGCCGCCGCCACGAAATCTTTTGTGGCGCCCGGCAACTTGTTGCCCAGGTCGGTGGCCTGCCGCATCACTTCATCGTAGGCAGCAGAAACCTTGCCGCCCTTGGTCATGAGCGCGATCCGCAAGTCGGCCTGTGCCGCTTCAAGGTCTGCGTAGGAACGGACAGGGTTATCGAGCACCGCCTTGGCGGCCATCCCTCCAGCACCCACGGCGGCTCCCACCTGGGCGACTTGGCCGAGGCGCTGCATCTTCGTGAGTTCGCCCATCTCCCGCCGCAGTTCGCGCACCTTCCTGATACTCGCGTCTTGCGCCCGGCCCAATTCGCGGGCACTCGCAGCGCCGCTCCTGGCCAGGCGGTTGTAAGCAGCTTCGGTCTGTTGAATTTCTCGCTGAATTTCCCGCTCGGAGCGCACTGCCAGCGTCTCGCGGGCGCGGGACAGCTTTTCGTAGGTGGAACGCGACCGGGAGGCGGCTTGTTCCGTTGCGGTCGCAGACTTGTTTGCCGTAGCGATGGCGGCCGCCGAAGTCTTGTTGGCGGCCTGTTCTGCGGTTTGCGTGATGGCCTTGATGCCGGCCGTCGCGCCGTCCTTCATCTTTAATCTGAGTTCAACATCAACGGCGGACGACGACATAAAAAAAGCTCCAGTACCGGGTGGGGTATCTGGAGCTTATAGGGAGGGAGTTGGAAGGGTCAGGAGGGAAACGTTTCCCGCCGGATGGGGCCGGGATTATTCAAACCCCCGCCCCTCGATTGACGCCGCAATTTTTGCCCAAACAAACAACTCTGACAACGGCATTGCTTTTACATAGCGCAAGTCCTGATGCAGCCCCCTGGCGACGAGGGCGCAGGCGTTCAGGACTCGTCCACGTTTTTTTCGGTCGCCTCCGGGCTGATCAACTTCGAGGCAATAACATCGGCGGCGCGGTAGTCGTCCACGTGCAGTTGCTTGATCAGGCTTTCGTCGGTTCCGGTGAGGTTCGCGATCAGCACGATGGTCTGCCGGTTGGGGCCGCGTTCGTCGAACGCCAGCAAATCTTCCGCTGTCGCGTAATCGCGGAAGGTCAGTTCTTCCACCTTTTTCTTGCCGAAGGTCAGCGGGTGCTTGAGTGTGAGTTTTGCCATGGTTCGCCCCTTAGCTGATCTGTTCTGACGTGTTGGACATGATGACGAGCTTGCTCTCGCCGTCGCCGACCGGGATCGGTTCGGTCACAAACGCCTGGCTCATCAGGTGCACGTGGCCATCGGCCAGGCGCACCGTCACGTCTTCATCCTTGATGGCGTTCAGCGCCAGGACGTCCACCCCGCCCAGCAGGTTGATGGAAAGCTCCAGCTTGGCCGGGACGCCGGTTTCGGTAAAGCCGCCGTCTTCCGCCAGGCGGCCTCCCTTGTGTTCGCGCTTGACCCCGCTCGGGGTGAAGGTGCCGGGCTTTTCCGCCAGCGGCAGCTTGCCGATAGTGGGCACCGACACGGTGCGGATATTGTTGATTTGTGCCATGTTTGAATCCTCTTTGAAAGATCGTTAAATTGTCCTTGCCCCGGCTTTAATAGGCCGGAACCGCCTTATGGAAGCGCGAGCGTCCGGCGAGGATGTAGAACGGCGAATTCACCACCGGGTCATCGCGGAAGTTGAAGCGGCTCGGGTTGCCCGGGTCTTGTTCAACGATCAGCGTGCCCTTGTAGTAGGCGTATTCCTGCACCCAGCCGTATTCCGCCATCAGCACGTTCTTGTAGAGCGAGAGCAGGAAACCCTTCACGCCGTCTTCGGTGGTGATCGGCAGGCCGGGTCGGAATCCCTCGTCGGTCTTGGATGCCACCGTGCCCCGGAATTTCTTGATCGCGCCGATGCGCTGCTCGTAGCGGATGCGCTCCATCACCTCGGCAATGTTGATGTCCAGGTAGGCATCGTCCGCGCTGCCATCCGAGCGGAACTGATACATCGAAATCAGGCGCTTGATGTAGCAGGAGCCGTCCTTGCCGGCCTCCATCAGGCTCATGCCCTTGAACAGCAGGCTGTTGCCGTTGGTGAAATCGTTGTAGCCCACGTCCGCCTTCAGACCCGGCAGCGGCGTCCCTTCCAGCGAAATCACCGGGTTGTTGTACAGGCGCGGCGCAGCGGCAGCGGCCAGCGTTGCCGCCGCCTCCCAGGTGGTGGGCGGGTTGATGCCCAGCCACAAATCCGCGATGTGCTCGTAGTTCTTGGTCTCGCCGAAGGCTGCGGCCGTCGCGTAGTCGCCGCGAAATGCCGTAAAGGCACGGAACCCGGCCTGCACCGGCACGGCGTAGCGCCGTTGGCTCTCGGCATGCCAAGCGGCCAGGGTCGCCGCGTCGTTGATGCCCAGCGCCAAATAGCGGAACCAGCGCTCGCCGATCTGGGCGGCTAGGTCGCCGGGGGCCGGGTCGCCCGCGCCACCGGACATGGCCACGATGCCCAGCACCAGCCCCGCCGGGGTTTCTTCGCCATAAAGGTTCAGGCGCAGGTCGATGGCGTTGCCGCAGGTGCCCTTGTGGCGGGCGGTAAGGGTCACCACCGCGTCCACCGCCGCCGCCGTCACCGGGATGTCGATGCCGGCATCGGTAATCGCCTGGGCAATGGCCGTCGCGGTCTGGGCCGCCGTCTGGCCGATGGTGATGCCCACGCTGATGGCGCGCTGGGCAATGTAGAGCACCAGCGTACCGTTCGCAGTGGCCACACTGTTTACCGTAATGGTGCCGGTCGCCGTCACGCCGGCCGGGTTGTCGGCATAGGGCAGCATGAAGAGGTCGAAGGTCGGATCGACCCTGCGGTAGCGGGCGGCCATTTGCGCCAGCATGGAGCCGGGGCCGGCCTTGGCCTTGGCATCCTCAATGCCGGAAAGACGCACGATTTCACCGGCCGGGGCCGTGCCCGTGGGCAGTTTCTGCCCGACCAGCAACACGATGGGCAGATCGCCGCCGAGACCGGCCTGGCTGCCGTCGATCTCGATATAAGCGCCGGGGTAACGAAGCGCCTGGGGCACTTCACTAAAGGTAATGGTCACAGTTTTTCTCCATCATAGTTGAGCCTGTCGAAAGCAGGCGGGTCGGGCAAATAGTTGGTAATCAGGGCCTCGAAGTCGTAGCGGTCGCGCCAGTAGAGGTCGCCGTCGGTATATTCCAGCACCTGGCCCCCGGCGAACTGGATGGGTTTCACGTCCGGCTCGATTTCCCAGCCCAGGAGCAGCGCTTTGACGGCCTTGCGGTACTTGAGCAGTTCGTCGTCGGTATCGCCTTGAACGTGGGTGCGGGCGTTTTCGATGGCGATCACCACATCGAACGCCAGCGTCACGTTCTCGGCCCGTTCCCCGGCGTGCTGCACCTTGTCCGCCGCCCGCACGATCCAGCAGGCCGGCAAGGGCAAGGCTTCCGGGCGCAGGCGGGCATATTCCGCCGCGCCGGCCACCTGGCGAAACCACAAGCCGTCAAACCCGGCGGGCTTGGGGGTCAAGTGTTCGATCAGGGGCTTGAGCGAAATCACAGCCCCACCTCGTCTGTCCAGGAAGTTCCGTAACGGCTGGGCCGGCTTCCGATAATGGCCGCATCGTCGCTCGGCACCGGGTCGGTGGGCGCGGCGGGAATCAGGTCGAGGTCGCCCCGGCTGTGCGCTTTCAGAGTATCGATCACGCCGTCGTAAGCCTTGCGCACATCGTCCGTCATGCGCTCCGCCCCTTGCAGGTAATAGAGGGCGACGGTCGAAGCCAGCCGGGCCAGCAGGCTGGTCTGCACCGTGGCGGGGATGCCGTAGGAAAGCAGCAGCGCATCGGCGTCGGCCAGGGCCTCGTCGATGGCCACCATCGCCAGTGCCAGGGCGGCTTGCTCGGCTGGAGTGAATCCTCCGAGGTTGCTCCCCGCAATCGCGGCGCGCAGCGCTTCATCCGGCACCATGTCCACGTCGGCGGGAACCGCCAACTGGGCAAGGCGGCGGGCGTTGCTCCGCGCCAGCAGATCGGAACGGGAAGCGAAGGCCATTACTCAGCCACCACCAATGCAGCGTCACGCTCGGCGGCGGACACCGGCCAGCCGGTAATGGCTGCGATAGCTTCCGTCTTCGGCTTGCCGCCAGTGGTCATAAGGGTGGCGTCTTCCTTGTCCAGTTGGCTAATGGCGACCTTAATGGCTGCCAGGCGCGCGTCCGGGTCTTTTGGTGCAGCGGCCGAGGCATCGGAACCCGTCCCGGCACTGGAGCCGCCCGCAGAGTCATCTGCTTTGGACGTTTCGTTCTCCAGTTCCGCCGGCCGGGTTTTCGACACCTCCAGCATCTGCTCTGCTTCCAGGCGGGCGGCGGTGGCATCGTCCACCTCCACTTCTTGCCATGCCTGGCTGAATTTCATACCGCAGCGGAAGAAGGTCTTTTGACCGCTCTTGGGCTGCACCCGCACAAACAATGTCTTGGCCATCACAGGCTCCTTTTAAATCGATTGGCAATCTGACCGGGTTGCCCCGGCCAGAAGGGGATTACATCCAAGGCGTGACGATCAGTTGCACCTTGTTGTAGTTGGTGTTGTCCGCGCCGTTGGCGCTCTTCATCGCCTTCAACAGGGCTTCAGCGGCTGCCATGTTGTCCGGGCCGGTCACCAGCGTATCCGGCACGATGCCCAGCTTGCGGCCCCCGTCGCCGGTGAACTTCATCATCGCGACATAAGCGGCGTTGAAGTTGGCGGCATCGAGCGCGGCCTTGGAGCCGAAAGCGCACTGCCAGAAGCCGTAGGCAGCTTCACCGCGCCAGCGTCCACCGAAGCTGTATACGTCCAGGTCGAAGACGTTGCCGTTCTGTACCGAGGTGATGCTGTCGAACTGGGCGGGCATGCGCTCCTGGAGGTAGATCGGGGCGGCGGCCCGCTTGGTGCAGAGCAGAACCCAAGGTGCGCCCACGCCCGCCTGCATGTTGCTGACGGTGGCTGCCACGCCGCTGCCGTCCTCGTTCGGATAGACCGGGTGGTCGGTGTCGAAGAAAAACTGACCGTCGTAGCAAACGGAAGCGAAGCCCCCCGTCAGCGCCTGGAACACCAAATCATTCTTGAGGTCGGTCGCCGATTGCCCGGCGGATTCGGCGAGGGTGCCGTACTGGCCGATGTTGTCGTCTTCGATGTCCGTGCGCTGCACGTCCACCGTGGACTCGAACTTACGGTTCACCACGGTATAAGCGGTTTCCTTGAACAGCTTGTGCAGGCGGGAGCCAACCCACTCGCGGAAGGCGGGGAACTGGCTGAGCCATTCGTAGGTGTTGGACTTTCCGTTGGATGTAACCAGCTTGCCGATCTTCTTCCAGTCGTCGGGGGACATTGCCAGGCCGGCATTCCAGCGGGCGATCAGCGTGGTTTTCAGTGCGTCGATCTGAACTTGCGTCAGTACTGCCATTTTCTTCTCCTAATTCAGGTTATGACCGGCGGCTTTAAGCCTTTGCCTTGGCCTTGGTGAAATCTTCGGGGGATACGCCCATGCGGCTGCACATGGCCAGCTCTTCCTCATTGAGGCCGTGCCCGCCGCCATCCTTGCCGTCAACTTGCCTCTGTGTGATGGGCAGGGGATTGGTCGCGTCCAGGTACTCGGTGAGGGCGGCCAGCGTCTGTTTTTCCGCCCAGGTCTTCTGGGCGGGGACCAGACGGCCATCGGTCAGCGCCGCTTGCAGCAGCTCGCCATGCTTGGACTTCTCGGCAGTCAGGGCGGCTTCGGCCTTTTCTTTCTCGGCGGCATCCACCTTGGCTTTCAGGTTGTCGCGCTCGGTAGCTAGCGCGGCCACCTGGGTTTTCAGGCCGTCACGTTCGGCGGCCAATGCGACCGTTTCGGTTTTCAGGCCGTCACGCTCAGCGGTGAGCGCGGCCACTTGCTTCTCGTCAGCCATATCGGCCTCCTCTTCGGTTGAAAAAACGGAATGCTTGCGGGCCAGATCGGCCAGGGCGTCTAGCCCATCCAGGGCGGGGGTGTTGGTCAGCGCCACGGAAATGACTTCCAGCACCTCGCCGGTCCTGGGGTCGTAGAGGAAGACCGTGCTGATGTAGCGGTACTTCTTCTGTTTGATCAGTTCAACGGTATCGCCGACCCAATTGATGCCCAGTGCGTACAAGCCCTTGGTCTCGCGCCATTCCATCGTGCGCGGAATCCACCCGGCAGCGGGGGCCGGCTGGCCGTTCCACTCGGAGCGCAGGCTCTGGTGCTCGAAATCTATCAGGATGTCGGTCTTCTGGGCGGCGGCCCGCGCAATCACCCGAGCGGCGATTGCGGCGTCCAACTTCCAGCCGTCGCATTCAAAGGGGCGGCCATCCACGGCGCGAAAGGGGCCGGGCGGCAGCAGATGGGCTTCGTTGGGAACGCCGCCGTCGCCGGACAAAAGTTCAAATGTCAGGGCGGCAAGGGCGGTTTTGGTTACGGTCTTTTTTGGCACAGCTTGCTCCTATTGGGTAGGAGCATCTTCGCGTGAAGGGGGATTCGTGGCACGGCGGGAAACGTTTCCCGCTCGGTGGGTTGGGGCGGATCGCCAGAAACGCGCTGTAGCCTCTTTTAGAGGTTGGCGGTTACGATGGCGTCAGTCGGACATCTGTAAACGCAACAAAGGCGCTTTCAAATCGAAATAAGGCTATTGCCGGTGGTCTGTTTCAAATCTGTTACACAAATTTTGCCGATCCCGGCTTAAAACAGGTCGAATTGCCTGTCGTCGTCTTCCCGGCAGATGTTCAGAATCTGGCGGGAGGAAAGGCTATGCCGCCGCGCCAGCACGTTGATGCTAGCGTTGCTCTTGTCTTTTCGTATCTGGGCATCGCGCACCCGGATGAAGAGCTTGTCGGCCTTGGGCAGCCAGCAACGGCCAGCCGCATCCAGGTGCGGGGCCAGCGTGACGCGCAGGCGGGCCAGTTCATCCGGTTCCAGGCCCAGCGCCTGGGTTCGGCGGGCCGGGATGCTGACATTCACCCCGCCATGATCCGCCAGCCATTCCCGCGACCGTGCGAAGCCCAAGGCCCGCACCACGGCCCGCAGTACCGCCGGCAGGGTCTTGAGCAGTTCCTCATCGACTGCGGGATAGCTGCCCCCGCTCGAAAGTGAGGGCGAGGCGGGCAAGGTCTGGCGATGGCGCGGGATTCCCATGACTTAGCTGCGCCTCAGCCAGCCCTTGAGGGCTTCGGTGATGCTCTGGCACTCGGCAACGGAAAGGCTGTCCAGGTCGGGCACCTCGCGGCTCACCTGGCGGGCGCAGAAAGCCAGCAGTGCCGGGCGGGTGGCCTTGGCTACCTTGCCCGCCTGGCCGAGCTTGCCCCACAGGCGCACCAGGTGCGCAATGCGGGTCGGCACCGGCTTGGGCTGCGCCAGGCCTGCGCCGAACACCTTTTTGCTGCGCGGCCAGCCCCGGCGCTGGTAATCGTCCAGCACCGCGACGAGTTGCGGCACGGTCAAAGTGCTGGCAGACACCCGGCCATCGACCGGCGTCGCCCCGTGCCGGGTGAGCAGATCGCGATGGGTCTCATCGCACCAGCCGGGCAGGTTCTTCGCCGCCCAGCCCTTGGCAATGCCGACCAACTGACGGTGATGGGTGAGAAGGTCAGACATAATGCCCCTCTTCGTTTTCCCCCTCGCCCGCTTGCGGGAGAGGGTTGGGGTGAGGGCTGCTCGCCTCCACCGTCGGCACGTTGAAAATCGGCCCATGCCCGACAAAGGCGTAGTCGGTATTTGTACCGTCGGCGGAACAGAGCTGCATCCGGGCGCGTGGGTCGCCGGCCTCCCGGAAGAAATGGATTTCCGTGCCGGGTGGCAGCAGGCGGCCGATGTTGATCAGCGAGGCTTTGAGCACTTCCTGTTTTTCGAGGTCAGTCATGATTTCCTTCTCCCGAAGCGGCGCGCCATCCAAGGGTGAATAGCCATGGAAGCGAGAATGCCCAGCGGCCCGCCGAGCAGGTAGGCGGCCAGCTCCACCCAGCCGGTGGGGCCGGGCATGATCTTGAGGATGGTGATGTTGGACGCACCGATGCCGAAGCTGGTCAGCGCCGAGAGCATGCGGTGGCCGCCGTTCACGTTGAGGGATTGAAGGCCGAGGAACAGCACCAGGGCGAAGGTGGCCGAGAAGAGGAACAGGGCGTTCATTCTGCGCTCCCCAATGCCAGCGACTGCTCGGCGCCACCCACACCACGATTAAGCTGCGCCTCCTTCCCAAGCCGGCTTCCAGCGGCGTAGTCATTTAACTCATGATCGCGGAGATTGCGGCCATCGTTTCGGTCACGCGACTTCATGTTGCGCAGGCTCGGGTGATGCTTAGCCATGAATGCGTCAATGGCGGCGGACTGCTGTTCGTTACCGGCAAAAACCGCAATTGTGCGGACGACAGACCGTACCCAACCCTCGCTGAACAGATCGGCCCGGCGCGTCTTAGTGGCAACCTTGCAGCGCTTGAGCTTGGCCTTGATATGCTCTTCCCGTGCCCGCTTGGCTTGGCGGTGCAGCACCGCAAAAGCATAGTGGGCCACCTCTGGAGAAGCACCGCAGCCGATGAATGCCCACTCACCGTGGGTTTTCCAGAACCCGGCACTCGTAAAAATCACCTGGCAGCCAAAGGCATCGCCTATCTTCACGGCGAGTGTCGTTTCCCAATTGGCGGGCTGTGATTTGGCGCCGGATTTCGCCCGGCGTTCCTCCGCATCGGCTGCCTGAATGTCCAGATCGTCGATGCCGTGCGCCTCCATCAGCTTCCTGGCTTGGCGCAGAGCCGCCTCGGCTTCATGCTCATTGCTGCTGGAGGACAGGGCCAGGCATTTCTTGATCTTGTCCAGGATTTTGGCGTGATCGCTCATGTTCTTCCCCTATACCCCCGCCACATCCAACGGGATCGCCTGGTAATCGCCGGTATTCCCCACCCGCTCATACACCCGGAAGTAGGCTTTGCTGCTGGCGACCTGAATGCTGTCGCGGATGGCCTGCATCGCCCGCAACCACTTTTCATCCTCAATAGCGAGGCGTTGCAGGCCGAGAACGCGCCCGGTGTTGATCTTTCCTTCCTTGTCCACGTTGAAGGCGTCGTTGACCAGCGCCATGATTTCCGGGCGGCTGCCTTGGCCCCATTCGTGGATGCATTGGTCGATCAGTTCCTTGGCGGCCTGCAGGCGCTCGTCAAACACCAAGCTGTCGGCCATGGCGCGCTGAACCTTGTACTTGCCGTCGAAACTCACCAGGGTGACATTGCCTTTTTTACCGCCGAGCTTGACGCCGTATTGTTCGCCGGATAGTTCGACAAACGCCTGGATGTCGTCGAACACGCGGTTCTTGAAGCCAGCCAGGGCGGAGGACTGGAGCTTTGCGCCGGTGACGATTTCATACACCAGGCTGTCTCGGGCGCGGTCGATGGGTTTGACCAGGGTAATCGGCACCAGGCGCCCTTGGGCGTCTTCCATGAATTCAGGGGGATGATTCGGCGGGGATGCGGTAATGGCGTTCATGAAGTTGCTCCTTTATTTCGATTCGGTTGCGTTCGTTTGCTCTTTGCCAGCAGTTCCATGATTTCGCGGAACCTGGCCTTGTTTTGTTCGCGCTCTTCCGGTGTGAGGCGGGGCGCGGGTAGTGCCTTGGGCGGGTCGCGGGCGCCCAGGTTATCCATGAACAGCTTCGGCGACGGCCAGCGGTCGCAGATGCGGAACAGGGTTTGGAAGGCCCGATGCACCCGCTCCCGGTCGAGGTGTTCCGCCCATCCGATGCCGCAATGCTCCATGGCCTCCAGCCAAACCTCGGCCGTGCCGACGATGGCATCCTCCGGCGGGGTGCCGACCAGGCGCAGCGCCAGCAGCTTTTGCAGGCCTGAGGCGATCTCGAAGCGGAGCCAGTCAGCCACCATGCTTGAAGCTCTCCAGGGCGGCGATACCGGAAAGGGTCCGCGACGGCGGCTTGCCGCCGGTCAGGCGCGGCGTTCCCTCGGCCACCACCTGGCCCGCCGTGGGCCGGTAGCTGCTAATCACCTCGTACAGCCAGCCGTGCGTCTTGAGGGGCGTTTTCAGGCGGCCCGCCTCACGGGCGGCGATGCTCTGCTCAATGCCCCACACCCAAGCCTCCGGCGGGGCCTCGAACACCTGCCCGTCGCGGCTGATCCGCTGCGCCTGGAGATCGGGCAGGATTTCGCCCAGCAGCTTGGCCACCCGGTCCATGGTCAGTTCACGCGCCGCCGGGCGGAACAGCGCCAGGTAGTGCACCACCGCCGATCCGAGCGCGCCGGAAATCTTGAACGCGGCGACCAGCGCGTCCCGCGCTCCGTCATGGGCGATCAAGGCATCCAGCGACAGGGTCGCGCCGCAGGCCGGGCAGCGGGTGCGCATCAGTCATCCCCCTCGGCGTAAATCGTGAAACCAAACTCCACGCTGGCGGACTGCGCCACGCCATGCAGTTTGCTCACGCACTCCGTCAGGACGGCGTTCCATTCCGGTTTCTGGAACTTGCTCCTCAGGTGGTCGATTTCGCAGGCCATGTCTGCCAGCAACTCGATATCGGTTTTAACCATCATGCTTTCCCCCCGTGCATACGTGGACACCGGGGCAACCGGCCAGCAAGCGGTGAGGGTTACGGTCAACCACGATTTCCGTGGTGTTTTCGCGGTCTCCCACGGCCAGCCGGACAACGCGACAACCGAGGTCGCGCAACTGGCGAACGGCGCGGTTGGCCTCGGACAGGCGCAACAGGAAGGCCGTATTGAAAACCCTGGGCTGGGCGGATATTTGAAGAACGTTGGCCATGATTCACCTCACGCTAGAGATTGAAGACAAAGGGCCTGCTTGGCCACCGCATCCACCAGCTTGACGTCCAAGGCGCGGCCCCGGCGGAATTCCTTGACCCCGGCGATCAGGCCCTCCACCAGCATCCGGGCGCTGCCCTTGCAGTACTGGTGGAGACGGGCCACCACCTCGTCGGGTACGTCTTCGGCGCCGAAGCCGGACTGCACCAGGGCGGCGGCGTCGTCGGCGCTGATGGCCCGCACCGTTTCCGGCCAGAAGCCGGTGCGTGAGCGAATCTGGTCGAACTGCCCGTGCTCCGGTTTGATCAAGCCGGAGAGGTGCTCGGTACCGCACAGCACGATGCCGACGTTGGCGAGGTCGCGAATGCGGCGCAGGGTGTGCAATTGGTGCGGGGTGAGGGTTTCGGCCTCGTCCACGATCAGCAGGCTGTCGGTGTTCTTGAGCGCCTCCACCACGGCGCGGAACTTGTCGTCGATGCTGCCCTTGCCATCGAACCCGGCCACCACGCGGGCCAGCAGCTTGACCAGGCTTTGCGGGGTCATGGTCGGCGTCGCTTCGATCAGGTGGGTATTCGGGTGGTTGGCGGCGTAGTGCTTGATGGCGAAGGTCTTGCCGACGCCGACGAAGGCGGTGAAGACGGCGAAGTTGCGGTATCTCCGGGCCATGACGCAGCAGGTCTGGGCCAGCTTGTAGACGCTGGTTTCCACCGGCGCCACGGTGTCGGAGGTGGTTTCTTCCGCGTGGCGCATGGCGGACTCTACCGAGGCCAGCAGCTTGGCCGGGCTGGTGGCGTAGCTGCCCTTGATGATCTGGTTGAGGCTGCTGGCCGAGATGCGGGACAGCCGCGCCAGGGCGGCCTGGGTGTACTTCCGTTCTTTCATCCACGCCTGGATGCGGGCGATCAGAGCCACGTCGGCGGCGGAATAATGGCTAGGCCAATCGGAACAAGCGCTTTTCACGTTCGCCCCCTCGCCCGCTTGCGGGAGAGGGTTGGGGTGAGGGCGGCTTTGTGTGGTGGTGGCGAATTTATTGTCGTTCATGATTTCTCCCTTAGTCATCAATCGTCAGGTCAAGCAAAAGCGGTTCGTCGTCGGTGGCGATCAATCGAGCCTCGCCATCCAAGGCGGGGACGGCGCCTTCGGCCACCGCGTCCGCATCGATCAGCCGCCCGGCGCGTGCCTTCTGTTCGTCCATCTTCTTTTCCAGGCGCTTCATGGCGTCATCAGCGCGGCCGATGCGCTTCTCTTCCAGGCGGTTCGGCGCAATGGCGTCGATGGCGCTGATCAGGTGCGCGTCGCAAATCCACCGGCCTTCCGGGGTGCGCATGATGGCGATGCGGTCATCCATCAGGTCGTATTCCAGGACCAGCTTCTGGCCGTTGAAGGCATGCAACTCGGGGTGCTTGTATTCGCGCCTGCCGTGCTTGACGCTGGCGCGCTGTACCGTGAGCGTAGTGGCCTGCCGCTTGAGCTCGGTCACGCTGGCATGCGGCGGGATCGGGACAAGCTGCGACCACAGTTCGGCCCGCGACACGGTTTTGTCTTCCGGGTGGGGGCGGTGGGCGTAGCGCAGCATCCATTCGTTGAACGCATCGGAAAATTGCGCCAGTGTCGGCAATACCAGCCGCCCCGCCTTCACCTCGCGCACGGTGTGGCCCAGCGCTTCCGGCGACATGTCGGTGCCGCAGTAGAAATCCGGCATCCACAGCTTGAGAAAGTCATCCTTCACGATGCGGAAGAATCGCTCGATCCAGCCCTTGCCGTGCGGGTTGCCGGGTATGGCATGGATAACCTGCTGCACCCCGGCACGGGCGTAAAAGCCGGTCATTTCGTCGCTCATCAGTTTGTTCTTGTAGCCGGAGCCGTTATCGACGTAGAGCATCGGCGGCACATGGTTCCAGCGGGCGAAGCATTCCGCCCACATGTTCTGCACCGCATAGGTGCCTTCGTGCTCGTCGGCCCGCCAACCCACCGGAAAGCGGCTGCGCATGTCGATGGCTACCGTGAGCTCAGGCCGCCAGATGTCGCCCGTGACCGGGTGGGCCAGGTACACGTCGGCGCGGTAGCCGTCGGCCACATACACATCGCCGGGCAGGGCGTTTTCGGTGGAGCGGCGGATGTAGGCTTTCTCGGTCAGGCGGTAAAGGTTCTTGCCGATCCGGGCGGGGCTGTTGCGTCCAAGCATGGCGGGCACTCCAGTCAGGTAGTTGCGCACCTGGTCATAGGTCACGGCGAAGCCATCGACCTCCAGCAGGCGGCGATGTACTGCGGCCATATCCGGCTTGCCGGGCACGTTGTAATACTCAAGGGCAGGCCCCCACCATCCGGCGGCTTCCACCACCCGGCCCTTGTGGTCGGGGAGCAAGGCGGTGATTCCGCCCTCGCGGTACAGGGCGCACCACTCGCATATGGCGGAGCGGGAGGGAGCCGCACGGCCCGCCTTGGCCGACCCCGCCAGGGCAACGGCGAAGTGGTTCGGCAAACGGCCAGCCAGGCCGCGTTCCAGCAGCAAGGCAACCGCGTTGTTTTGCGTCACCCCTTCATCCGCCAGCCCCCGGATATAAGCCACCACGGTTTCACGGCAGGTGGCTACTTGCCTAGCGCGGTCGGTGGCCTCGCGCCAGGGGTCGCGGCTGCGTAGCGCCAGCACCTTGGCGGTGGGCATGACTGCCATCGTGCCGCCCGTGGCCGGTTCGATGCGCTTAATCATTTGCGCTCCCTTCATGGCTTACTCTCCGGTAGCCTTGTTGGTGGAACCTTTCGGGCGACCCGGCCCCTTCGGCTTGGCCGCGTCCCGCTTTTCTTGCCTGGCGGCCTTTTCCGCCGCGTGGCGGTTTTCGATCATGGGGTAGTCAAGCATCCAGCGCTCTGCCTCGGCGGGGCTGAGGATGTGCTGCCCTTGGATACGCTCCGGCATGTCGCCTTCCCGAACGTCGTTCTTCATACGTTCCACCATGTCCAAGGCGCGGGCGGCCACCACATGGGCGGCGATCCATACTTGCTCTATCTGTAGCCGCCATTCAGGCAGGGCGGGGTCTTCGGCCCGGACCTCGTCAAACAGCTTTTGCAGACTGTTCAAATTGAGTTCGGCGCCCAGTTGAAGGGCCATGCACTCTTCGCGTATTTCTTCGGTGCGGGGCAGGAATTCGGTGGTGCGTTTCTTGGACTCCAAGAGGCGCTTGACTTGGGATTGCGCCCGCTCAATCTCGGCCTCGTAGTTCTTCTCGCGGCGCTTCAGAGCGGCGATCTCTTCCTTGAGTTCGGCGACCGTCATCAGATCGGCCTTGCCGATCAAGTCATTGCCCGACTCGGCGGCCTGGTCGATAACCTCCTGCGGAAGCGATGCCAGTAGCAAGGCAGGCTTTTTCCCAATCTGGAGCAGTTGACCGCGCTTGTCGTCAGCCAGACGGGCGTAGAACTTGGCCAAGCTGATGCTCTCGTACACCCTTTGTTCGGTAAGTCCCGACTGAGCAATCCACTCTTTGAATGTCTGACTCCGCCCGGCGGAGTCGGTGTTTTTTAAAGCCTCTTGTGCGGCCCAAAACGCGGCACCCGCCCGGCAAGAGCGGAGCAGGCTCTGATTCAGCTCATCGATACCAACCTGCAAGAACTCGTCCACCGTAAGCGCGGTAAAGCCGAACTCGCGCAGGCACACCTCAAGCCGACCAACTTCGGAGGGGTTCGGCGCGGCCACCGCCAGCGCCTGCCGAACACCCGGTGCGGACGAAGTGCCGCTTTCGTCCATCAAGACATGCCCGGCATCGCTTCTGCCAGCGTCGGTAATTTCTGCCATGGCGGGTTTACCGATACCACCTCCAATGATTTCCAAGTCGAGCTCTTCCTCGGCTTCTTTGCTCTTGGGCTTGGGCATCATTGCCAGTAGTTCGTCGTCGGTTTTGATCTTGCGTGCCATTTCCCTCTCCTTTATTTCTTGTCGCACGAAGCCACGATGGCGTTGAGCTTGTCGGCAATTTCCCGGCCCTGACCGAAGTGGGCGCGGGAAAGACCGCGCAGCACGTTGGATGCATTGCGGTAGCCGTAGCCTTCCTTCTTGCACCACTCTTTGAGATTTGTGCCGTTCTGGTGCAATGCATGGAGCGCGGCGTTTCTATCGACTGCTGGCATGGTGTATCCTCCTGTTGGTGAATGTGTATGGGTTCCATTATGGTAACAGTTTCGTTACCTGTCAATACATTTTTAGGGAGAATTTTGTGACCATTGGGGACAGGCTAAAAGAGGAGCGAGAGCGTTTGAATCTCAGTCAAACCGCCTTGGCTGATGCGGCTGGAACAACCAAGAAGACGCAAATCGACTATGAGAAAAACAAGACGCAACCTAAAGCAAATTACCTTGCAGCCGTCGCTGCATTTGGTGTTGATGTTGCGTATGTGATTACCGGCATCCGGCTTGAGAATGTGGCGAGCACGCCTATCGAACTTGCCTTCCTGAGAAACTGCCGGGCCTTCAAGACAGGCGCATCCCGCAAGGCGGCGCTGCGAGCCTTGGCCGCTTTGTCTGGACTATCTAATGAGGGGGCCGGCGGACAATGAATAAGCTGATTGCTTTAGTCACCTGGGCCATACTCTTCTCCGCGCCTGTTCTCGCGCAGACCGAGCAAGAGCAAAGTGGATGTTTTTTTTTTGACCGGGAATGCCTCGCCAAAGAAAAAATTCAACAACGCAAAGCGGAACGCGAAAGTCAGGAAACCGCTCGGCGGGAAAAATATCTTCAGGACAAGTCACGGCGAGATGCTGAACGAGCAGAAGAAATCCGCCTCAAGGTCGAGCAAGCTGCACAGGCACGCCGCGATGCAGAAGCGCAGAAGCAGGTCCGGGCCGGCGAGGAACGCCAGCAGCGGGAATTGAAGTATCAACAGTTCAAGGCCGAACAAGCCAAGAAACAGGCAGAGATGGAAGCCGAGGTGGCCGCCGAAGAGAAACGCGGCCGGGCCGAGCAGAAGAGGCGCGGCGCCGAAATCGCAGACCTGAAAGGCCGCTGTGGCACTGATTACAAGAACCCCACAATTGGCATGCGGATTGAACGGGTGCAGGAGTGTGTTTCCCCCGTGAAGTTGGTCAGCCAGATCAACCGCGCTGACGGTGTAGTCAGCACCTACCGCTCAGGATCGCTGACCGTTCACACCATGTCAGGCCGGGTGATGGCTTGGGACAGATAATGAGGGGCGCAGATAAAGCCCAAGCGCTTGCCGCCGGATTTGCCGTCATCCTGGCTATTCTCGCCCTCCCTTTCATTTGGCTTTACGACAAGGTTGGCGGCGACCTGTTCATTGTCATCGTGTTCGGGACCCCCGCTGCGCTCTGGTTCGTTGCAAAGAAGCGAAAAGGCGATGCAGCGCTGCTATTTGAGACGGATGACCAGCAGAAGGAGCGGACGCGCCGCGAGGCGGAGGAGTTCCACGCCTACAACAGGCAGATCATTGAACAACGCGGGCAGGAACAGCAGCGCGAGTACTTCCTGAAAAGGCATCAGGAAAGAGCAGAGCGGCGCGAGCATGCAAACCGTCGCCAGATTCATATCATTGACCACGAAGACGAAATCTCCATCGACTGGCGGCGGCAGTTTGAAGAAATTGACAAGGCATGGAAACAGGGCGACTACGAGTTCGCCAGAGATTGGCTTCAGAAACTGGCTTATCGGCTGAAATCCGAAAACGCGCCCAAGGCCGTCCACGACCGGTTCAAGGCGCTGATGGCGGACTTCACGCGGGATGATCCGCTATATGCAGAAGTGATGCGTGTTGCGCTTCCAGTCATCTCCGCCAATCCCGGAATCGTCCAGAGCCAGCTTGCAAAACAGTTCCCCCAGTTCGAAGCCGAGCAATTCCGCTATGCCATGTACTACGGCGAAGTCATCGGAGATGTTGCCAGGGAGAAGAAGGGCAGGAGCTATGCCCTGACGCCGCCTGCGTCAAAGCCAGAAGTGAACAGCTCATCAGAATCATTGAAACAGATGGGGACAGAAGCGATCCAGGCACACCGCCGAGATTATTGGATCAAGCGCCGGGATCAGATGCGGGCGGTCGAACATCTTCGACCATTCCTGCAATTGATTGGAGCTTGCGCAGGCGGGAATCGTTTGACACTGCTTGCCAGCGATCCTTTTTGGAACAGTAGCAACGTGCCTTGGAATTGCTGCAATGACCGATGCGAATGCCAAGTCAATTCTCTATCACGTGTTGAGATGGTGCGCTACGTCGAGGCCGGATGCAGTCCGGGCGACGAGGCCGCCGCCGGACTGCTCAACCAAGCCCCTTAGCGTCCCGCTGGAAACGTTTCCCGCCTAATCCCGCCTCGCGCGCCCGCGTAAGCTCTGGTCACTCTATCAACGTGACTCGGAGCTTATGCCATGAAATTTCCCCGTCTTTCCGGGTGGCTGATCGCCACCATCCTGCTGCTGGCCGTCATCGGCCTGCTGTACCCCCAGCAACTCCCCGTTAGTCTGTACAAACTTTCCCTGGTGAGCATGGCCGGGGTTGCCGGGTACTGGCTGGATCGTGCGCTTTTCCCCTATGCCCGGCCTGATGAATTCATGGTACGGGCGGTTTCGGTGGGCGGGCCGTTCGTGCCGAATAGAACAGTCGCGCCTACCCAACAGATTGTCTTTGCGGCCGCCATGCTGCGCCGAGCCATCATCGTCGGCTGCGCCATGCTGGCCATTGGGCTGGGGTCGTAGATGTTGCGCCCCAAACAAGCCCGCACGGCGTTGCGCTGGCTGTTCGTTCTTACCCTGGCCCTACTTGCCGCCGTGTCAATCGGCAAGTCGTGGGCGGGTGAGGACATTCCCCGCGCCGCCCTCAAGTATCGGGCCGATCTGACCCGCGCCGCCCATGCCGTTTGGGGGCTGGATGCCCCCATCGCGGCACTTGCCGCCCAAATCCACCAGGAGAGCGGCTGGAACCCCGAGGCCGTTTCCCGCGTCGGGGCGCGTGGTATGGCGCAGTTCATGCCCGCCACGGCACAGTGGTGGTGCGACAAGAACGGGCTTTCCGCTGCCGATTGCCAGCCGACCAATCCGGTGTGGGCTATGCGGGCGCTGGTGGGTTATGACCTCTGGCTGTTTGGTCGGGTGCGCGGCCCTTCGGAGTTCGACCGCCTGTGGGCGGCTTTGCGTGCCTACAACGGCGGCCTGGGCCATTGGCAAAAGGAAGCGGCCACGGTGCGCCCGGTGCTGGATCGGCTGGCGGTGGACGCCGCTTGCGGCAGGGCCCGCCGACATTCCAGCTTCTGCCCGGAAAATCTGGGCTATCCCCGCCGCATCCTGGTTTTCTTGCAACCTCGCTACCTGAGTTGGGGCCGGGGGGTGTCGGCATGATCGGCAACCTCGTGATTCCACCGTTGGCCAGGGCATTGGCCGTGCTGGTGCTGGTGGCGGCAGTGGTGGCCGCAATCTATGCCTATGGCCGGCAGCAGTTCGGCTTGGGCGGGCAGGCCGAGCGGGCGGCATGGCTTGCCCGCGAAAATGGCGCGTTGACCAAAGCCAACGGCCGCATCAAGGAATTGGAAGAACAAGCCCGCGCCAGGGAGCACGAACACGCTCAGGACATGGCCAATACATCAGCCAAATATCAAGAGGACCTAAAGCATGAAAAATCTGCAAAAGATCGCGTTATTGCTGATTTGCGCAGCCGCGCTTTGCGGCTGCGCATCCCCGTTACCTGCCCCATTTCAGCCGCTGGAGATAGAACCGCCGCGCCTGGCACCGGCGCCGCAGGACGTGATGGTGAAACGCGAGCCGAACTTTCGGTCGAGGCTTCTGAATTTCTTGTCGGACTCACCAGCGAGGCCGACGAAATAGTCCACCAGCTTGACGCCTGCCAGGCGGTGATTAACGCAGACCGAAAACAACCAGGGGAGAAGCAATGAGCGTAGAGAACAAAAACGGCGCCGACAACGCCCAGATCATGCACAGCATCGGCCAGCTTACCGGCGCGGTGCATGCGATGCATCAGGGGCTGACAGCTCGAATCGAGGATATCAAGTCCGATATCCGCCGCCTGGAGGGCTCGCAAAGCGAGCGCATGGACCGCATTGAAGACGGCCTGGGTACACGTATCGACAACATGGAAACCAGTGTCGGCAAGCGCATCGATAGCCTTGAAACCAGCGTTGGCAAGCGCATCGACGGCCTCGGCACGCGGGTCAGCAACCTGGAAGCCGAAGACAAGCGCCTGATCGAAAAAACGGCCAAGCTCTCCGCCCTCGGCGGCGGTGTCGGCGGCGCTCTGGCTGCGGCTGCGGTCGAGCTCATCAAGCGGATGTGATTGATGGCACATAGCCAAGAAACCCGCGACAAGGTGCGCCAGCTTTACATCGAGGGGCTACCCCTCAATGGAGCCGCCATCACCTGCGGCGTGAGCTATGACACGGCGCGGGACTGGAAGACGCGGTCCAAGTCGAAAGGGGACGATTGGGACACCGCCCGCGCCGCCTATCGCATCAGCGACCAGGGTATAGATGATCTCAACCAGCAGTTGGTGGAAGACTTCGCCCGCCAGGTGATCACCACTACCCGCGAGCTGGAAGCCGCCACTATTCCCGCCGCCGACAAGGCGCAGATGCTGGCCCAGTTGGCGGATGCCTATGCCAAGTTCAGCAAGGCGTTTGCGCGGATCAATCCGGCCTTCTCGGGCTTGTCGGTGGCGTTGGATACGCTCAAGACCATTGCCGAACATTTACGCCTGAAAGACCCGGCCGCTTTGAAGGCGCTGCAACCGCATTTTGAAGAGGTTGGGGCCACTTTGGGCAAGCGGTATGGCTGAAGACTTGGACATCAAGGAAATCCGCAACTGGCGCGAGTTCGAGATTGAACTCGCCAAGCTGGGCGAGGATATCCGCAACCAGATCGAACTGGAGTGCGAAGCCTTCCCGACCGATCCGGCGGCGAGTAAGGAACGCCGGGAGCGTGCCTGGCATGACTACGAGTTCTTCTGCCGGACCTATTTCCCGCACTATGTGCCGACACCGTATTTTTCCGCGTTCCAGCGCTTCGTCTTCAAGCGCCTGCCGGAAGTGATCGACGGGCCGAGCGATGGCCGGGAAGTGCATGAAGCCCCACGGGGAGAAGCGAAATCCACCTATGAAACCCAGTTGGGCAGCCTGTGGTGCATCGTGACCGGCCGGAAGCGCATGATCGGCATTTTGATGAATACCGAGGAGCAATCTGCCGAGATGCTGGAATCGGTCAAGGCCGAGCTGGACACCAATCCCCGCCTGGCGATGGATTTCCCGGAGGCTTGCGGGCGTGGCCGTGTCTGGCAGGCCACTACGGCCATCACGGCCAACAACATCAAGGTTCGCATCGGCGGCACGGGAAAGAAAATAAGGGGTATGAAGCACGGTCCTTACCGGCCCGACCTGATCTTCCTGGACGATCTTGAAAACGACGAGAACGTGCGGGACAAATCCCAGCGTGACAAGGTGGAAAAGTATGTTCTTTCCGCCGTTCTCGGTTTAGCTGGCCCAGGCGGCGGCATGGATGTGTTCTGGGTTGGCACCAGCCTGCATTACGACGCGGCGATCAACCGCGTTTCCCGCAAGCCGGGCTGGCGGCGGCGCATCTTCAAGTCGATCATGCAATGGCCCGACCGCATGGACTTGTGGGACAAGTGGGAGGGCATCTATACGGCGGGCACCGATGACGATGACGCCAAGGAAGCCGCCGAAGCCGAGGCGCTGGCTTTCTACCAAGTCAATCAATATGCGATGGATACGGGTGCCGTAGTTTCATGGCCGGAAGTGCGCCCGCTATACCGTCTGATGTGCATGCGGGCGACCGATCACGATGCTTTCAATCAGGAGCAGCAAAATGAGGCTGGGAACGACGAAACCGCCCCGTTCAAGAGCCTGCAATTTTGGGTTGATCGGCGTAACGACTGGCTCTTCTTTGGGTCGATTGACCCCTCCCTGGGGAAGCAAAACAAGAAGCGCGACCCGTCGGCCATTCTGGTCGGCGGGCTGAACCGGGCAACGATGGTGCTGGACGTGGTTGAGGCGGACATTTGCCGCCGGGTGCCCGATCTCATCATTGCCCGCGCCATTGATCTACAGGCGGAATACCAGTGCCTGGCGTGGGGTGTTGAAACGGTGCAGTTCCAGGAATTCATGTACACCGAGCTGCTCAAGCGGGCGGCGCTGATGGGCATTGCCTTTCCCGGTATCCCGATGCCGGAGAATGTTGAAAAGGATTTGCGCATCATTTCCCTGCAACCGCATGTCGCCAACGGGAAGATACGCACTCACCGCTCGCAAAGCGTGATGAATGAGCAGTTCAAGTTTTGGCCTGAAGCTGACCATGACGACGGCCCGGACGCGCTGGAAAAGCTCTGGAAGCTCGCCACGCAGTTTGCCGGTGAATGGACATACACCTCGGCGGCCCGCTCGCGGAGGGACGCTCGCAGCTCCAGCCGCCACAGCGGCAATAACGATGATTGGGATGACGATGATTAAAGAGATCAAGGCGGCGCTGGCCAAGGTAACCCGCGCCGGGCTGGACGTGTTGCAGGCCGGCCCGCGCTCGACGCGGGGAACGTCGGTGAATTACATGTCGGTGAATACGCTTGACCCGTCGCGGCTGGCCAGCGCCTTCGCAGCGGCAGATCAAGGGTTCATCAACGATCAGGCCACCTTGTTTGAACTAATCGAAGAGCAAGACCCGCACATTTTTTCCGAACTGGCAAAGCGCCGCCGGTCGGTTACCGGCTTGGGCTGGCAGCTGCGCCCGCAGGAAGATGCAAACCAGTCCGAGATCGACCGCACCAAGGAACTGGATGACATCCTGCGCAAAATTCCGCGTTTTGAAGATGCCCAGTACGATTTGACGGACGCCATTGGAAAGGGTATTTCTCCGTTGGAGATCGACTGGCAAACCGGCAGCACCTGGTATCCGAAGGGCCTGCTCTTTGTGCCCCAGCGGATGTTTCAAATCGACCGCGAAACTGGCAAGTTGATGTACCTGAAAAACGGCATGCCGGAGCCGCTACGGGAATGGGGCTGGGTGGTACATGAGCACCGGGCAAAGTCCGGTTATATCGAGTCGTCGGCGCTGTTCCGCGTGCTGGCCTGGACGTATGCCTACAAAGCTTACAACATCCGCGACATGCAGCGCTTTCTGGAGATGTACGGCCTGCCGCTTCGCTTGGGCAAGTATCCGGCCGGGATCGGCGACAAGCAGCGGGATCAACTGCTAAAAGCAGTGCGCAATATCGGCAACGATGGCGCGGGTGTGGTGCCCAGCAACATGACCATTGACTTCATCCAGGCCATGAAGGCGGGCACCGTCGATGACTTCCTGCATGCGACGGAATACTGGGAGCGCAAGCAGTCCATGGCGATCCTCGGCGGCACGCTGACCAGCCAGGCCGACGGCAAGACCAGCACCAACGCGCTGGGCGCTATCCACGACAAGGTGCGCCGGGAAATCATGCTGCATGATGTACGCCAGATTGCGCCGACCATGAACGAGCAGATCGTGCGGCCGGTGGCGCTGGTCAATGGCATGTTCCCGGAAAACCGCCTGCCGGTTTTTGAGTACCAGACCGAAGAAACGGTTGACCAGGGGAAAATGGTCGATGTGCTCGACAAGGCGGCGGGCATGGGCATGCAGATTGACGTGGAGTATGCCCACAAGATCATGCAGATTCCCAAGGCGGATAAAGGCGCGACGCTGCTGGTTTCATCGGGCAAGGCGGCAATAAAATCCAGCCCGGCCGACGCCGCCTTGGTGCGCCTGGCGGCGCTGGCCAAGGGCGCAGAGCCGGACATCACCGGCGCCTACGCGGCCCAACTCGCCGCGCTGTGCGTCCCGCATGAGCAGGCCCTCATCCAGCAGATTTCCGCCATCGTCGCCGAGGCGGGCGACTTCGACGAAGCCCTGGCCGGGATCGAAGCATTGAAGGCGGACAACCCTAAGTGGGCGGAAGCCATGGCGCTGGGCATGGCGGCGGCGAATCTGGGTGGGCGGGCGGATGTTGGGAGCGGAGAATGAAACGCACAGCCTATACCAGCGACGCATCCAGCAAGGGAAACCAGAATATGTTGATCATTATGCGAGATGGCGGCGGTGATTTTCTGGTAGGCGTACAGCATGAAGAGGGCGGCATCAACCACGGGGCGCACTTCGTGCGTTTCCGGCGCGCCAATGGTGGGGCGAGTCAACATCCACGCCTGATAGCAGCGCTGGCTGAACTTGAAGCTGCTCTGAAGGAAATTGAATAGCCATGTCCGCATCCCCAGCCCAGCTTCCATTCTCCGAAGCCATCGACTTCTTCAAGCGGAAAATTCGCCTGCCTTCCTCGGGCTGGACGGATATCTGGCAAGAGCAGCACAGCCACTCCTTTGTGGTGGCCGGCGCGGCCCATGATGATCTGGTGGAAGATTTCTACAACGCTATCCGCCAGGCGAAGGAACAGGGCACCGGCTATCCCGCTTTCCGTAAGCAGTTCGATGAGATCGTCGCCAAGCACGGCTGGGCGCATAACGGTTCCCCCGGCTGGCGCAGCAAGGTGATTTACGATGCCAACATCACCCAGGCGTACAACGCGGGCCGAGAAAAACAAATGCAGGCGGTGAAGCATTTGCGGCCCTATGGTTTATACCGGCACACCAGTACCGAGCACCCGCGCCTTCATCATCTGGCCTGGGACGGCATGATCCTGCCTTTAGATGATCCGTGGTGGGACACCCATACGCCTCAAAACGGCTGGGGCTGCAAGTGTAAAAAATATTCACTTTCTCGCCTTGAAGCCAGCCGCGAATGGGAGAAGAACGGCAAGACCAGCCCCGACATAGCTCCGCCCATCGAATGGGAAGAGCGCGTAGTCGGAAAAAATGGCAGCAACCCGCGTACCGTTCGCACCCCGGTAGGCATCGACCCCGGCTTTGCCTACAACCCCGGCAAGGCATGGCTGGAACCGCAAACCGTGCCGCCCTTGCAAGGCTACGATGCGGTATTGAAGGAGCGCGGCACACCTTGGCCGATGGGATTCACCCCGCCGCCAACTCCCAAGCCAACACCGCTACCTAAAAGCGCGCTGCTGCCCGCCGATACCGCCCCCGAAGTGGCCGTGTCGGACTTCTTGGACGTCTTCGGAGCCAGTATGGAAGAAGGCGCGGCTTTCACCGATGCGGCGGGCAGTACGCTGGCCATCACCAAGGCGCTATTCCAGGACGGCGCTGGTGAATTCAAGTGGCTGTCTGCGCCAAACAAGAAGGCCCGGCTGGAGTATATCAATCTGCTGGCCATGACCGTCATTGAGCCTGATGAGATATGGTGGATATGGGTCAAAGATCATGCCGATAAAGGGCGCTGGCGTCTCAAGCGGCGCTACCTAAGAGCCTTCGAACTGGAAGGATCGAACGAATACGGCGTGGCAGTGTTTGAGTGGGGGCGGAATGGCTGGGCGGGCTCAACCACTTTCATGGGAACGCAAAAAACCGAGGCACAACGGATGGCGTACTTTGATAAACAGCGTGTTGGCCGGCTGGTGTTTCAGAAATAAAAACGCGGCCTCTGCATGGGCCGCGTCAGTGGGTCGGATTTGAGGGTCATGTGCAGAACCACAGCTTCCTAACCACAGAGAAAGTATATGCAATTCACCATCGAATTTCAAGCTGGTCATCTTTCCCGCGCCCTTGAGGCCGTTCGCCTCGAAATCGCCACGCCTCAAGAAATGCTCGGCAGACTGGGCGAGTCGCTGTTGCGAGTGAATCAGGAACGTCATGATCAAGGGCTGGCCCCGGATGGGTCGAAGTGGAAGGAACTGTCTCCGCTCACGCTTCAAAGCAAGCGCAAACCGAAGATGTTGTATGACCACGGCGACCTGCTGCGCTTTCATTACCAGGTCGGTGGAGATTCGTTGCGGATTGGCACGAATGATTGGAAGGCCGCGTTCCACCACTTCGGCACCAAGCCCTATACCATCACAGCGAAGAAAGCGAAGGCACTCAAATTCGGGGGCATGTACCGCAAGCGGGTGAATCACCCCGGCTTGCCCACTCGTCAACTGGTTGGTTTTCCGGCCTCTGACCGGCAACTGGTGGGAGATGTTATTGAAGACCACCTGACCGCTGTATTAAATCGGGTTCGATGATCTATTAAACCGTCTTCAAACTGGGATAATTCCCCCAATGCTCCGTCCTATTTCTCCCAGTTTACTCCCGAATTTCCCGCACATTTCCACCGGAACCATCCGGAAATCAGGAATTCGTAGACTTTGCCCACTTCCCAATAAATACAGGGTTTCAAGGCCTTTTTTTCTCTCTGTTTTCTATCCGGTTTCTCCTACCTCCCTACTGTGAGCCCGCGAGCGGCGAAATCGCTACCGCCAGCGATGCCCAGCCCCAGGCACGCACCGGGGCGGACAAATCAGTGAAGTTACATATTGCTACAATGAAAAAGTCATCGGCTCGTCTCTTCATGCGTTAATCAAGAATCACTGACAACAGGAGACTCAACATGAAACGATTTGTTCTCGCAGCCGCAGTTGCCGCCACCGCCGCCAGCCTCGCCGCTCCGGCACTGGCTGCCGATGTCGGTGTTTCCATCAGCGTTGGCCAGCCCGGCTTCTATGGCCGGATCGACATCGGCGGCTATCCGCCGCCACAAGTGATTTACAGTCAGCCGATGGTGATCGGGCGCGTGCCGATGAACCGCCCGCCGATCTATCTGCGCGTACCGCCGGGCCACGCCAAACATTGGAGCAGGCACTGCCACGAATACAACGCCTGCGGCGAGCGGGTCTATTTTGTGCAAGACAACTGGTACCAGCGCGAGTATGTGCCGCGTTACCGGGAACAATATCGTGACCGCCGGGATGACCGCCGTGACGAGCGCAGGGAGGATCACCGCGGGGACCAGGGGAAGGGGCGCCACGGCCACGACCATGGCCATGATCGCTAAGGCGCTGGCGAACTGAAGGGGGGCCTTTCCCCCCTTTGGCTCAAGGCTTCGCCGTCTTCTTCAGGCGAGCCGCATTCAGCCTATGCTCGAAAGCATCCACGCGTTGCTTGTCGCGCCCGTATGCGCGCAGGTATTCGAGGACGTGAGCCGCCCGAGCCAGGTCGCCCGCGGCAAGATAGAGTTCGCCGGCTTTTTCGAAATTGCCGAAAGCCATCGCCGGCTCCCGGTCGGCATCGTGCGCGACTGCGAGCATTTCGTAGAACCGGGCGTCGCCCGGCCGCAGGGTCGAAGCCTTGTACAGATTGTCCAGTGCCGCGGGATAGTCCCCCTCGGTGAGGTAGCGGTCGGCCGTTCGCAACAATCTGTCATACTCTAAAATTGTCTCTTCCGCATGGGCTGTCGCAGCGTTGGATGCCTGCGTGGTTGCAGGCCGGGGAGCCGCGGCGAAGGCATGGATACCGAAGAGGGCCGCAAGTCCCGCCACGGCGACCGTTGGCAGTCGCT
>JAEHJW020003513.1_pt1 | contig 35945 bp, 58 predicted proteins | sample 9271431 | NCBI WGS metagenome assembly JAEHJW02 | reverse complement strand
GTCCGCGCCGCGCAGGTTCGCGCCGCCCAGGTCCGCGCCGCGCAGGTCCGCGCCGCGCAGGTCCGCGCCGCCCAGGTTCGCGCCGCGCAGGTTCGCGCCGCGCAGGTTCGCACCGCGCAGGTACGCGCCGCGCAGGTCCGCGCCGCGCAGGTTCGCGCCGCGCAGGTTCGCGCCGCGCAGGTACGCGCCGCGCAGGTCCGCGCCACCCAGGTCCGCGCCGCCCAGGTTCGCGCCGCCCAGGTCCGCGTCGCGCAGGTCCGCGTCGCCCAGGTTCGCGCCGCGCAGGTTCGCGCCGCGCAGGTTCGCACCGCGCAGGTACGCGCCGCGCAGGTACGCGCCACCCAGGTCCGCGCCGCCCAGGTTCGCGCCGCCCAGGTCCGCGTCGCGCAGGTCCGCGTCGCGCAGGTCCGCGACGCGCAGGTCCGCGACGCGCAGGTACGCGACGCGCAGGTACGCGCCGCGCAGGTACGCGCCGCGCAGGTCCGCGCCGCCCAGGTACGCGCCGCGCAGGTACGCGTCGCGCAGGTTCGCGCCACCCAGGTCCGCGCAATCACTTACGGCCTTTTCCAGCGCTGCTCGCTGATGCATGCCGCTTGCTGTGTTATCTGGAATTTCGGCTATGTAGAGCGTTTCGCCAGCGATGGACTTGATCTCGACTTTCATGGTTTCCCCTTGCTTTGATGCAATGCTTAATAAATGACTTGGATGACAAGCCAGATCAGCCGGTGTTGCGCGCTTGGCCCAGGCTTGAATATGCTCGAGAGTCATGGCTTCACAATCTCCAGGTGCAGTGGTTTTTGATTTGGGGCGCTGAATGTCATGACTCTTTGTGCGCCGCAGGGACGAACTGAAACCACGCGGCCGGCTCTGCAAATGAACTCTGCAGAGGTGCTCATCGCATGCGATTCATAGAGATCGACTTTCTCGAAATCAAGAGCGCCGTCGAGATCGAAAAGCTGAATAAGGGCGTTAAGGTCCATCGTCCGGCTCAGGCGAATAGGGCATCGATTTCGCGAGAAACAGAAGCTTTGACACTGGCCTGCGCAGCGAGCCGCTCGGTGTGACGGCGATGCACGACTATCGCGTCCCGCGCTTCATCCGGCGTGATGCGCGTGCAGCCGTTATGGGGGATGAAGGCGTACAGCTTGTCGCCTGAGGCGTTGGCGCAGATGTATAGGTCAGGCAACCCGTCCCCAGGCGTGAAGCACTTGGATTTGATGGTGACGGTCATGAAGCCAGCGCGGACTGTGTTGCCGACTTCCCAGGACTGCTTGCTGTTGCAGATCATCTCGTTCCCCTTTTGAGCATCTCGATTGCGATGCGTTAAGGGGAAGCTTAGTTGACTAAAGATCAAAAATCAAGCTAACTAAGATTTTTGAGCAAATATTAGGGAAATCACTTAGATTGGGCCCGCTGCATAGATGCAAAAAAGCCGCCCGGAGGCGGCTGAAATGTCTTCGCTTACCGTGCTTGCGTTCTTAGACTTAGTGAACTAAGCTTGCGGCATGCTGAAACATGAAGCCATTGATTTGCTGGGAGGTACCGTCGGCGCAGCCGCCGATGCGATCGGTGTGACACCAGCCGCCATCTCCCAGTGGCCTGATGAATTGCCCCCGCGCTTGGTTGATCGGGTGCAGGCTGCTCTCTGGCGCGGCGCGCATGGATTAATTCCATCTGCCGAGCGCGACGATGCACCCAAAATGCGGGAGGGCGCCTGACATGACCAGGTACGCCAATCCCATTGCACGCCTCCTGGGTTTCCTTCTCGTGGACTGCGAGCCGGCCTGGGTGGTGAACGCCAAGGCTCGCATCGCCGAGCGGAGGATTCGCCAGATGTTCAATGAACCGCCGATCGATCCCATGACATGCAGGTTCATCCTGTTCGGTGATCCAGCCACTGATGAGCCGTTGACAGTCCAACGGTCACGTAAGGCGAATCCACGCACGCCAGCAGAAACCGATCTCTTGGCCCCTTCGCAAGATCGAGGGCACGACTGATGGCATCGATGTCTCCTTCGAGCAGAACGCAAAGCGCCGTAACGTCTGGCGAGACGAGTACCGGCTCGGTGTTGGAGACCAGTTTGAGCGTTGACAACAACCGCTTGAACAGATCGGCAAGCGCCTTTTTGTCCCGCTTTTCGTCCGGAAAGAGGACCAGCAACAATGCGTCGTTTCGATTTTCCATGCGCGCCCCTTCCGGCTCGGCAGCTGTGAGAAGCCCCGATTCTCGCCGGAAGTGCGGCGCCCGCCCCGCATTTGCAGTTGTCTCCCCCTGCGCCTTCGGGCGCTTTGCCCACCCCGTGAACACATCCGGGGTGGGCGTTTTTTTTCTGCACGGATGACATGGCGGACACCGTGGAAATCCGCCTCGAAATGCCCCGTGACGAAATTGCCGTGCTCGACGGGTTCGTCAACGCGACGGGAGACTCGAGGGCTGAGGTCATCCGGGGAATCCTGGGCGAGTGGAGCGCGAAGCAGCGCCGTATCGCCATTTCAGTCTGCCGGACTGCCGGCATCAATCCACGCGATGCGGATACCGGGCGGAGGTAAGCCGGATGCGAACCGTCATCCTCTCGACGCCACGCGGAATCGTCGGTGCGACACCAGCGGACGAAACCGCGTTCCGCAAGTTCAAGGCCCGCATTCTCAAGCTCAAGAGCAAGCCTGGTGAATGGCTACGGATCGAGTTCAGCAGCCCGCGCCATCTCAAGCACCACCGAAAATTTTTCGCCTTGCTGCAAATGATTTCCGAGAACTCAGAGGTCTACGACACCGCCGAAAAAGCGCTGGTAGCCGTGAAGCTCTGCACCGGCTATGCCGATCCCCTGATCCATCCGGAAACCGGCGAAGTGCTGATGATTCCGCGCTCGATTGCGTTTGAGAACCTCGGCCAGGAAGATTTCGAGCGGTTTTACGAGGCTGCACTCGCGGCTGTGTCGTCACACATCGTCCCGCATCTAAGGCCCGAAGATCGGGACCGCGTGCTCGCGGAAATCGTGGAGGGGTGGGCATGACGTTCCGCTCCGAATCCCTGCGCCGAGCCGTGGCCACGCTGGAATGCATGCGCTGTGGCCGTCAGGGCGCCACACAGGCCTCTCACAGCAATCAGCTTAGAGATGGAAAAGGACGAGGGCTCAAAGCCTCGGACGCCGCCATCGCAGCCCTTTGCGTTGGGTGCCATACCGAGATTGACCAGGGCCGCGACATGAGCAAGCAGGAGCGGCGCGAAGCCTGGGACGAGGCCCATCGCGCCACGATGCGGGCACTCATCGAACGCGACATGCTGAGGGTCGCCCTATGAATTGGCAACGCTACACCAACCGCATGAATACCTGGCGCGCGCTGAATCCTGCTGCGTCGCCCGACGAATACGAAGCCGCATCGCTGGCGATTGAGCGCGATGTGGCGGACAAGTCACGCACGCTAGATCGACGGATCGAAAAGCAGGATGCCACACCTGCCTGCGTTGCGTCCATTCCTGTGGGTTCTGCTAAGTGGCAATGATGAATTTTTTTAAGCTTTACATCGGCGACTATCAGCGCGACACCGCGCATCTTTCGATTGCCGAGCATGGCGCGTATTTGCTCATGCTACAGCACTACTACGCGACCGAGAATCCGCTACCAATCGGGAAGGCCCTGCACCGCATGTTGCGTGTGCAGGATAAGGCCGAGCGTGACGCCGTTGACTCTGTTGTGACGAAATTCTGGACCGAATCGGAGGACGGTTTGATCAATGTTCGGGCTGATGCCGAGATCCGAAAGGCCGACCATCAGCGAACCGTCAACCGTGAAATTGGAAAGCGAGGCGGTAGGCCAAAACAAACCGAACAAATAACCGAATCGGTTTCATGTTCGGTTATTGGTTCGGTTAGCGAATCGGAACCGAACGATAACCCTAACCAGACACCAGACAAAAGAAAGAACCTAAAACCCCCCCAACCCCCCAAGGGGGGCAGACAACCGATCAGCTTCAAAGCGTGGCTTGCAGAACTCAAGCTCAAGGCTGAAAAGCCAATCCCTCCGGATGATCCCGTTTTCGACTACTGCTCGAAAGTTGGCATTCCCGAGGAATTCCTGACGCTGCACTGGCGGCTTTTCAAGGCCAAATACCTCGAAGTCGACAAGCGGCAGCGAGACTGGCGGCGCGTCTTGCGCAACTCGGTTCGCGGCAACTGGCTACGGGTTTGGTACGTCGGCCAGACGGGTGAGGCCACGCTCACAACGGTTGGCATACAAGCCCAACGCGAATTCGGGGAGGCGGCATGAACCGCGACGACGACACCCTGCAGGCCGAATACGCCGTTGTGGGCGGCTTGATGCTGCACCCGGACCAGGCCATTGTGATCGACGACTGCGGGCTAACTGCAGAGCATTTCGGCGACTTGCAAATGCGCCATGCGTTCGGATCGATCTGCGCGCTCCTTGAGGATGGCAAAGGCGTGGATGTGATCGCGGTCTACGACGACATGCAGGCGCGCCACTTGGCGCCTGACCTGGCCGAACTTACGACCGCGCAGTACAGCATCAATTCCGTGCGCTCAGTCCGGATTGCCGCCGAAACGCTGGCGAAGGCCCGCAGCCGACGCGAGATCATCCAGGCGCTTTCGGCCGCCCTGGACGTGGCCAGCAACTCTACAGACCCAGCCAAATCGCTGGATGCGGCACAGGGGATGCTGGCGAAACTGCAGGCCGATGTCGGGCGCAAAGAGCCGAAGCTGGCGAGTGAGTTGGCTGATGATCGGCTCGACTACTACGACCGGCTGCTGCGCGGCGATCACGTCAACGATGCGATGCCGACGCACATCCCGGCGCTCGACAAAGCGCTCAATGGCGGCTTGCAAGTCGGCCGGCTCTACATCCTCGCGGCACGGCCGAGCGTTGGAAAATCATCCTTCGGTCAATGGCTTGCGCTCTCGCTGGCGAAGGCCCGCTCACCGGCGCTGTTCCTGAGCCTTGAAATGCCGGGATACGAGGTCATTGACCGCGCAGTATCGAGCCTCGGGAAAGCGTCCTACGATGTTATCCAGACCGGCGCAGGCGCCAAGGACGAGGACTGGACGGCCCTCGCAGACGGCATCGAGCGCCTCAAGGGACTGCCGTTTTACGTGGACGACCAAGCGGGACTGACGCTTGCCCACATCCGGGCCAAAGCACATGCGATCAAGCGTCGCGGTCTGAAGCTGCTGGTGCTGGACTACCTGCAGCTCTGCGCAGGAATCGGAGACAACCGCAACGCGGAAATCGAGGGCTTGACTAAGGGCCTCAAGACGCTGGCGAAAGAGCTGGAAATCGCCGTGATCGTTCTCTCGCAGCTCAATCGCGAAGTCGAGAAACGTGCCGGAGGGCGCCCGCAGCTCAGCGATTTGCGCGACTCAGGCGCCATTGAGCAGGACGCCGATGTCGTGATGTTCCTCTGGCGCATGAAAAGCGAGTCCGAGATTGGCGCCTCGATTGAGAAGAACCGGCAGGGGCGTCGAACTGATTTTGTGCTGCACTTTGACGGCGACCATCAGCGTTGGGCGCAGTCCACGTCGAACCTGTCCGATCTGCTCACCAAAGAGCCGCCCAAGTCCCGCAGGGGGTACGACTGATGTGCGGCGAACTCCCCTGCGCTCCTATGCGCCCAGCATGCACCTGGTCGCCAGAGCACAAGGCCACATGCCTGGCGCGCTATCGAGAGGCCACGCGCTTGCTGACCTTGCGCGCATCGGATTGGGACGCAGCGGTGCGCGAGCTACACGCTTACGACGCGGCCCATGGCGCGGCCGCAGGAAAGTTGCTGAGATCTGAAATCAAGCGGCAAAACCAAGGAGAGAAACTTTGAAACCCAATCAAGAAAAACTCGAGTTTTTGCTCGAACTCATCACACGAAACGGTCCACTCACGACGACCGATTTGATGTGCATGAGCGGATTTTCTCAATCAAGTTGCTGTCATTATTTGCACACACTCCTTCTCGAAAAATCGATCCATGCGGCATCGGAACGGGGACATGGCCTCGGCTACATTTTTGGCTACGCCGCAGGCTGGAAAGACACGCCGACCGCTCAAAAAGCTCTAAAAATCGTTCAGGAAAATCCCGCCGTCTCCCACGTCAACACTGCGCCACCGACGATCACGTGACACGGCATGCTGGCGATGATCTGGCACACGGCTGGGCGCAAGATGCCTCCCGAGAAGGTCTCTTTGCTGCGCGCGCCGGAGGTTGACCGCGATAAGGTACGCAAGCTGATTGAGCAGGCCAGGGCCAAGCTGACTCGGAGTGCAGCATGAACGCGATCGACAAAGCATCCGTGGAGACGTTGCGCTTTCACATCCCGGGCGAACCCATCGCCAAAGGGCGCCCTCGCAGCTTCGTGCGCAATGGGCACGTCGCGCATTACACGCCCGAGAAAACTGCACGCTACGAGAACCTGGTGCGCCTGGCTGCGCAGCAGGCCATGGCCGGGGATGCGCCGCGCGAGGGGGCAGTCCGCCTAACAGTCGCCGCCGTGTTCGCCATCCCGGCCAGTTGGAGCAAGAAGCGCCAGGCCGAAGCCGTACGCGCGCCCGTCACCAAGCGCCCCGACCTCGATAACGTGGTCAAGGCCATCAAGGACGGCTGCAACGGCGTGCTCTGGCGAGACGACTGCCAGGTGGCGTGCTTGATCGCCACCAAGACCTTCGGGGAGATCCCAGGCGTCTTGGTTTGTGTGGACGATTTTTCAGAATGATCGCGGAAGGGATCATGGACTGCGCTGAAAAATCGACAGTCTTCGCGCAGGGTTCCGAGCTGGGCGCGGTACGCACCCTGGCCGAACGCGTTTACCGCAAGGTACAGGCCATGGGAACGCGTCAGGTGCGGCTGTGGCACGGCATGGCGCTGACCTATCCCTACCCTTGCAGGCGCGGCTACGGCACGCGTGGTGAGCTGGTTGGCATCTACACCATCACGACGCGCTTGGAATGGATCGAGGCCGATCTGTTCCATGTGCTGGGTGATAGTTTGCCTTCCTGCCGTGCACGCTGACGCGGATCATGCGGCCGTTGCAATCGAATCGCTCAGGCCTCCGGGAGACCGCCATGCCATCAAGACGGGAGGGCGAAAAGCTCTCCGAATTCATCGGCCGATTCGTCGGCTCCAAGCGCGAGGAGGGCAAATTTCCCAAGCTCAAGCAGCGCCTGGCGGTCGGTTACGCCGAGGCTCGCGAGCAAGCCAAAAAGGAGAGGCGCCATGCCGCGTGACGTGAACGGGATTGCCCGAAAGACCAAGGAAGACGAGGAACGCGAACGCCGCTGCCAGGCCGAGGAGGACTTCCGCACGCTCTCGCGCGCCGCCGAGATCCATGCCGACAAGGACCGCAAGGCGGCCGTGCTGGAGATGCACGCCGACCACGCCGACATGCTGCGCAAGATGTTCGGCGACGATGGCATGGGCAAGAAAGGCGAGAAGGGTCAGGAGTCCGACAAGTGACGATCCTCAAGGCCCCGGATGGACGCTCTGGCGAGCTGTCCCACGCTTCGTCGACCTACGTGCGCTCCGACGAGAATATCCGGTGCCTGCGCGACCAGATCGTCGTTGAACCGCTGCCGGTCGAGCACTCCAAACTGCTGGCTGTGGTCGAGCACACCAAGCCGCTGCGTGGCATCGTCAAGGCTGTGGGGCCTGGTCACTATCCGATGTGCTACGACCACCCGGACAAGCATCGCCGCACGAAGATGTGGCGCTCCACCACCTTCCAACCAACCCAAGTCAAGGTTGGTGACATCGTGGAGCTGGGCGGCATTCGCGAGAACGGCCGGATCATGGGCTACGCGTTTCCGCAGATTCTGTGGGGCGACAAGGTGCACGTCATCGCCCGCGAGGCGGACGTGTCGGCCATCGTGACGCCCGAGGCGGAGGAGTCTACGGCATGACCTGGAAGTCCAAGACGCAGAGGGCCAACAACACGCTGAGCCTGGACATGCGCTGCGACGCGGGACGCGCGTTGGTGCAGGTTGATATCGCCGACCTGTCCGATCTCGACAAGGCGTGGCTGTTTCGGTTGCTGCAGGGGGCGCGACGTGGACGCCAGGTTTCGTTCGGCGTGGCCAGTCCCGAGCCTGCCACCCAGGTCGTGACCTTTACCTTCGGAGCCCACGTATGAAACGCCGCACCAAAGCCATCGTCGAGGCCGAGCGTCAGGCGCTGCTTGGAACCAAGACATCCGTTTCGGCCCCCGAATACGTCGAGGACAACGCGCAGCCAGCCATCGCATCCTCGATTTTTCCCGAGGAAGATCCGGCTCCGCTGCCGCCATCCGACTGGCGCAAGGGCGCGTTGCTCAATGTGCGCAACTACGGCGCCGAGTACGTGGTGACGCTGTACCCCGAGGAGGTCGACCAGGAGCACCCAGAGCGCGCGCTGCGCTTCACGAACGTCGCGCGCTGCCAGGACTTCATCTCGGCTTGGTACGCACGCGAAAGTCCAGACCCGAGGGCGCTGCGATGAAGCCAGTCGAGCGCAAAGGCCCGGGCCGCAAGAGCAATTACACCAAGGTCATCGGCGAGCAGATCTGCGCACGCGTGGCCGAGGGCGAGAACCTGCGATCGATCTGCACAGACCTGGGGATCAAATGGCGCGCCGTCTACCGCTGGATCAAGACGAACGAGGCGTTCGCCGAGGCCTATCAGCTCGCGCGCGACGTGGGCGAGGACGCCATCGCATCCGAGTGCCTGGAGATCGCCGACAACGGGCGCAACGACTGGATGGAGCGCCAGGACGACAAGGGAGGCCCCGGCTGGGTGTTCAACGGCGAAAACGTGCAGCGCTCCAAGCTACGCGTCGAGACGCGCTTGAAACTGCTCGCGAAGTGGAATCCCAAGCGATGGGGTGACCGCATCACGCATGCGGGCGATGCGAACGCTCCGGTGCAGCTCGTGCTCAATGGGTCGGATGTGCATGGCTGAGTTTCGCCTCACCCCGCGCCAGGAACAGGCCCAGGAGATCCTGAACGGGCGCGCAACACACGTCATGCTCGCCGGCGGCAGCCGCTCGGGCAAAACCTTCCAGATCATCCGCAAGCAGGTGCAAAGGCGCCTCAAAGCTCCGGGCTCGCGCGGGGCTGTGCTGCGCTTTCGCACCGGCCATGTGCGCCAGTCGGTCGTGCTCGACACGTTCCCGACCGTCATGGCGAAGTGCTTCCCAGGGGTCGAATATGACTTGAACAAGTCCGACCTGTACGCGCTGTTCCCGGGCGGAAGCGAACTGTGGTTCTCCGGTCTGGACGACAAGAAGCGCGTGGAGAAGGTGCTGGGCAAGGAGTACGCCGACATCTTCCTCAACGAGTGCAGCCAGATCCCCTACGAGAGCCGCAACTTCGCGGTCACGCGCTTGGCTCAGAAGGTGGCCGACCGAGCGACCGGTCGCGACCTGGTGCTGAAGATGTACTACGACGAAAACCCTCCGACGAAGGGGCACTGGACCTACAAGATGTTCCGGCTGCACCAAGACCCGGAGACGCGTCGCGCGCTCGATCAGGAGGACTTTGCGTTCTTCCAGATCAATCCCCGAGACAACCAGGCCAACATCTCTGCGGACTACATCAAGACGCTGGAATCGCTGCCGGAGCGTCTGCGCAAGCGTTTCCTGGAGGGCGAATTCGGCGAGGACGCTCCGAACGCCCTGTTCCGCGAGGAATGGTTCGAGCGCTGGCGCAACCTGGACGACGAACTGCCCGACATGCTGCGCATCGTGGTGGCCGTCGATCCTTCTGGAGCCGGGGACGATGACAATTTCGACAACGACGCCATCGGCATCGTGGTGGCAGGCCTGGGCCTGGACGGCAACGGTTATGTCCTGGAGGACCTGACCTGCAAAGCTGGTCCTGGTGTGTGGGGAAAGGTCGCGACGGATGCCTATGAGCGGTGGGAGGCGGACCGGATCGTGGCCGAAGTCAACTTCGGGGGTGCCATGGTGCAGCACGTCATCCGCGCCGCGCGAGCCAACACGCCATACCGCGCGGTGAAAGCGAGCCGCGGCAAGGCAGTGCGCGCCGAGCCCATCAGCGCCCTGGCCGAGTCGGGAAAAGTGCGCATGGCCGGCATCTTTCGCGAGCTCGAAGACGAGCTTTGCGGCTTCACGACGCACGGCTACATGGGCGAGAACAGCCCGAACCGGGCCGACGCCATGGTGTGGGCCTTCGCCGACCTGTTCCCCGAGCTGACCAAGCCGCGCGAGGTGATCGTCCCGCCCGCCCCTAAGATCATCCATCGACGCGCCGGCACGGGCTGGATGCGTAACCTCTGAAAGCCAGAAACATGGATCAAGACAACAGCCCGGCACCGCCAGTGCAGCGAACCGAAGAGGACCGCGAGTTCGCAGCCATCAAGGAATCCGACATCTGGGAGGAGGCGCGCGATCGGCTCAAGATCGCCACAGACGCCTACTCCGACAACCGCAAGCGAGCCAAGGCCGCGATGCTGTTCCGCGACGGCGAGCAATGGGAGGATGACCCCACGCCGGTGGACCAGGACACGCCAGAGCTGGTCATCAACCTGACTGACGCTTATGTGCGCCGCGTGGTCAACAACATCAAGCAGCAGCGCCCGCGGGGGAAATGCCATCCTGTCGGGGACGGCGCGGACGTGGAGATCGCCGAGATCATCAACGGCATCGGACGCCACGTCGAGGTGCGCTCGGAGGCCGACATCGCCTACGACCTGGCCGGCGAGCGCGCGGTGGACGCAGGCGAGGGCTACTTCCGGCTGATCGCCGAATTCGTGGCGCCCGACAGCTTCCAGAAGGATCTGCGCATCGTGCCGATCCGCAACATCTTCTCGGTGTTCATGGACCCTTCGGCCATCATGCCGAGCGGATCGGACCAGAACTGGTGCGTCATTTCCGTGAAGATGAAGCGCCAGGAATACCGCCGCCGCTACCCGAATGCGCCGAACGTCAACTGGAACGACATCGACCGCGATGCCGGCCGGCTGGACTGGGAAGACAAAGAGGAAATCCGGCTGGCTGAGTATTTCCGCATCCGCGAGATGCCGGAAAAGCTCTACCTGATCCGGGGGAACAACGAAGAGCACACGCTGTACCGCTCACAGCTGCCGCGTCGGGCGGATGGACGCGTGGTGATGGATGACGTGGTTGAACGTCTGGCCGAGCGCGGGCTGCGCATCGATGGCGAGCGCGACTCGGTGCGCCGCCGGGTCGAGTGGTTCCGGCTCAATGGCACCAGCGTGGTCGAGCGCCAACAGATCCCGGGAACTTACATCCCGGTGTTCCGCGTCGATGGCAACGTGATGGACATCGATGGCCGCATTCGCCGGCGCGGCATGGTGCAGGCCATGATGGATCCGCAGCGCATGGTGAACTATGGCGAGGTCGCCAAGATTTTGCGTCTTGGAATTGCCCCCAAAGCCCCATGGGTAGGCGCCGAGGGTCAGTTCGACGGGCACCCCGAGTGGGACGATGCCAACCAGAAGGCCTACTCCAAGCTCGTCTACAAGCCGATCACGATCGAGACGAACAGCCTCCCGATCATGATCCCGCCGCCTCAGCGCCAGCCTCCGGCCCAGATCGAAGCAGGGTTTTCGGAGTTCGTGCAGGGGATGCGCGCCAACCTGGCGGCCGTGGCCGGGATGCCCAATGAGCCAGGCCAGGACGAGCAGGGTGTGGTGGTCTCAGGACGCGCCATCGCTCGCCGGCAATGGCTTTCCGACCAGTCCCACTTCCAGTACTACGACCACCTGACGCAGGCGATTGCCCAGTGCTGGCGCGTCATGGTCGAGTGGATCCCGGTCTACTACTCCGAGTCCAGGATGCAGCGCATCATCGGCGAGGATTCCACCCCGCAGATGGTGCCGATCAACCAGCGCGAGACGAGCCAGGACGGCGCGGTGGCGCGCGTGAAGAACGATCTGTCAGTCGGACGCTATGACGTGGTGATGGACACCGGACCGGGCTACGAGACCAAGCGCGAGGAAGGAGCGAGCAACCTGCTCGAGATGGTCAAGATCCCGGCCTTGGCCGAAATCATCGCTCAGCGCGCACCAGACCTGGTGTTCCGCGCCATCGACCATCCGTACATGCAGGAGCTGGCTGACCGGCTGCTGGCGGCCACGCCCGAGGGACTCAAAAAGGTCATCGAGGGTATGTCGAGCCGCGCCAAGGGGGTGATCCAGGCCCTGGCCAACGAGAATGCGGCGCTGCAGAAGCAGCTGCAGGATGCTCAGCTGGATCTGAAGGCGCATCTGACCAAGGCGCACATGGACGCGCTGGTGCGCACCCACGACACCGAGACCAAGGCGCGAACGGCGTTGCAGGTCGAGGAAATTCGCGCCGGCGGCAAGATCCTCGACTCCCGCGGCGCGCATACGCATGAGGCGCAGCAGTTGCAGCGCCAGCTCGAGCACGACGCCACGCAGGCCGCGCAATCGCGGGCCGATGCCAATCTCAACACCGCGGCTGACCGGGCCGCTTCCCAACAACCTACCGGAGCGCAACCATGACCACCGTGACCCTCGACAGCAACAACCTTCCTGCCATCCTGGCCGATGCCGGGGTGGTGGTCGAACCCGAAGGGAAAGAGCAGCCCGGAGCGCAAGTCGCAAGTGGCGAGCAGTCATCTGACAAAGGTACGCAAGACGGGAAACCGAGCGGCGCAGATGGCAAGCCAGATTCCCAAGTGCAGACCGACGATGAGGACGAGAACGGCCTGACCGCCGAGGAGCGCGAAGGGCTCACTGAGAAGATGCGTCGCACCATCGGCAAGCGCCACCGCATGATGCGCGAGGCCGAGGAGTTCGCCGCCGCGCAGTTCAACGAGAAGCGACTGTTGGAGCAGCGCGCCCGCGAGCTCGAGCAGGAATTGGCCCGGCTGAAGGGCGCCAAGCCGTCCGAGCAGCCTCAAGCGGCCGCCGCACCGGTCAAGCCCCAGCGCCAGAACTTCGCCACCGAAGGCGAGTTCCTGGATGCCATGATCCAGTGGGGCGTCGACCAGCGACTGGCGGAACAGCGCGAACGCGAAGCCAAAGAGGCACAGGAACGGCGCCAGGCCGAGATCGTGCAGACAGCCCAATCTCGCATCGCCCGTGCTCGCGAGATCGTCCCCGACTTCGATGAGGTCGTGGGAGGCGCCGACATGGAAGTGCCGCCGGTCGTGGCCGGCTACATGCAGAAGTCGGAAATGTTCGCCGAGCTGGGCTACCACTTGGCCAAGAATCCGGATGTGCTGGTATCACTCACTAAGCTGGCGCCCGACGAGCAACTGGTCAAAATCGGCCGCATCGAGAGTACATTGCAGCCATTCGAGCCCAAGGCCAAGCCTGGGGCCGACAACGACACCACGTCGAGGCAGTCCCAAACCAACGGCAAGCCGTCCAGCGCGGCGCCGAGCGACACGGCCACGGGGGCAGCATCCCCGAGCAAGGCACGCGGCAACGCGGCCCCGGTCATCACGCCGTTGGACGGCGCGGGAAGCGCGGGATTTGCCAAGGACGCCTCGGACATGAACATCCGGGAAACGATCCAGGACTGGTCTCGCAAGAACCGTGTGAACTTCGACGTGCGCAAGCGTCACTGACGCTGCTCGACTGGTTGGCCCGAAGCCGCTTTCGCGACATCCCCTGCGCGTAAGCGCATTCGGAGACTGCTTTGGGCAATCAACTGCTGACAATCAGCCAGATCACGAACCGGGCTCTCCCGGTGCTGGCGAACATGTGCGTGTTGACCGACAAGTTCAACCGCCAGTACGACAAGGAATTCGGCCAGAAGGGTCGCAAGATCGGCGCCACCTGCAACGTGCGCCTGCCCCCGCGTTACCTGGGCACCTTCGGGCCGGCGCTCAACGTCGAACCCTCGACCGAGAACTACGTGCCGGTGAACATCCTGTACCAGTTCCACGTCGACATCCAGTTCAACACCATCAACATGCTGTTGGACATCGACGACTTCGAGGAGCGCTTCATCAAGCCGGCGTGTATCGCCGTGGGCAACCGGATCGACTCGGACGGCGCATACTTCGCGATGCAGAACACCGCGCAGCGCCAGGGGACGCCAGGCACTCCCCCCGGGAGTGGGCAGACCGCGCAGCAAGCCCTGCAGGCCTTCACCAACGCCCGCGCGCAGCTGGTGTCGGAGGGCATGCCACGGGGCCTGATCCCGACTGCGGTGCTGCATCCGGTCGCCAACGCTTTCCTGACCCCGGCGCTGTCGGGCCTGTACAACCCGCAGGCGAAGATCAGCGAGTTCTTCGAGGCCGGCATGATCGCCTCCAAGACCGCCGGCGCCGACTGGTTCGAGGACCCGAACATCGCCAACTACGCCACCGGCACGCTCACAGGCACGCCTGTCGTCAATGCGACGCCGGGCAGCGCCTATCTGACCTCGGGCTGGGCGCAAACCGGCACGCTCACCCTCTCGGGGCTGGGCGCGAGCGCGGCGCAGGCGAAAGTCGGCGACACGCTCCAGATCGCCGGCGTCTACCCGGTCAACCCGCAGAACCGCGGCCGTTACGGCACCACGCTCAAGCAGTTCGTGGTGCTGCCGCCCGCTGGCTATGCGCAGATGACCGGCACGGCGTCGCCCGGCGGTCCGCAGTTCAACTCAGCCAACCTGACCAATGGCACGTTCAACGCGACCACCGGTCAATACACCTCGTCGGCTGGCGGCCTGCTGGACCTGACGATCGGCGAGTGCGTCATCACCGGCGGTCAGTTCCAGAACTGCGCACTCACCAGCGGCACGACCATTGCGGGCGCTGCGGTGACGATCAACGGGGGCGCCGCTTCCGGGACCTCGTCCACCGAGAACCTGTACTTTCATCGTGACGCGTACGCGCTGGCCTTCGTGGACCTGCCGCTGCCCCGCACCGCCGTGGAGGCCAGTCGGGCCTACGACGAAGACCTGGGACTGTCCATTCGCGTGGCGACCCAGTACACCATCAACAACGACGCGGAACCCACCCGGATGGACGTGGCCTACGGCTTCTCCAGTCTGTACCGGTCGCTGGGCGTTCGGGTCTCGGGCTAAGAAGGAGCCATCACCATGGGATTCCCCAGCACCACCAACGTGGACGGCTCCAACCCAGGGCCGAACCTCTCCAGCCGCCCGGACACGACCCAAGCGCCGATCGGCAACGTGCAGATGGAGGGCGTCTTCAATATCCCTCTCGTCCCTGCAGCCGTTGCCGCCGCGTCGGCAGTCGAGCAGACCTTCTCCGCCATCGGTGTGGGCGTGCAGCCTGGCGACTCCGTCTCGCTCAGCGCGCTGGTCGCACTGAACGGCGTGGGAATCTGCCAAACCCGCGTCGTGGCGACCGATGAAATCGGCGTGACCTTCGTTAATCCGACAAGCGCCAGCATCACGCCGACCTCGGGTTCGTACAAGCTCAAAGTGAGCCGTCCGCAGCCCAATTGGATCGCGCCAGCCAGCGGCTATCAGATGGACTTCTGATCGGGGAAACCTGATCGCGGCACGGGCCGGCAGCCGCAAGACTGTCGGCCCTTTTCACTGGAGCGCGTGTGGCCACGATGCCGAACTTGGTCGGGCTCAATTATCGCGTGGCCATCGCCACGCTCATTGAGGCCGACATCATCCCCAACGACGGGTCAGTGCCAAGCTCGGCCAACCCTCCGGCCATGGTGGGCTACTTCTCGCCGTGGCCAGTTGGCATCGACTGGCAAGCTGGAATCGCTGAGGGCGTTGTCTCCGAGCAGCAACCAGCGGCTGGGCAGCCGGTCATGGTTTCCTCGACATGGGGCCCCAATGAAAGCTACACGCCGCCCATCGTCCTGACGGTCGGCGCCCCGCGCGTGGCTGTGTCAGGCCAATTCACCGCAGGAGCCTTCTCGTGACCATTGGAACCACCACCGCACTGAACATCATCCAGGCAGCGCTTCGCCGGATCAACAGCTACCAGTCTGGCGAGCAGATTGCGCCGCCCGATGCGGCGGACTGCCTGGACACGCTCAACGACTTGCTGGACTCGCTAAGCCTGGACAAGGATTTCGTGTTCGGGTCGCAGGAAAACATCCTGTCCTGGAACGCGGGCCAGATGCTGTACCGCATCGGCAACCCGACGTGCGCGCTGCTGGGGCTTCAGCCCTTCACGGGCACGCTTACCGCAGGGTCGAACGTCATCACCGGCGTCACCAACCTGCCACCGCAGTTGGTTGCCGGAGCGGCGCCGGCCTATGCCGTGGGTTCGGGATCGATCCTCACTGACGTGCAAGGCCTCATCCCGGTGAACACCACGGTCACGGCTTTCAACGCGGGCGCGAAAACTGTCACGATGTCTGCCAACGCCTTGGGCAATTCCACCGGCCTGGACAGCATCACCTTCACGGTGCCTGGCGACTTTCCGATCCCGCGCCCGCTGCGCATCACGCACGGGTTCACCCGGTTCAACGCCTTGGACTTCACCCTCGACGTCTACGAGACCGAAAGCCAGTACACCCAGTTCCTCTACAAGGCGCAGCCAGGCCCGTGGCCGGTGGTAGCTTGGTACAACAACACCTTCCCGTATGGGCTGCTGAACGTCTACCAGAGCCCAGGAAACTCGGCCGAGTGCCACCTGTTCACCGATACCATCCTGCAGAACCTGACGCTCAATCAGGTGCTGGTGATGCCCCAAGGGTATGCACGCATGCTCAAGTGGCTGCTCGCGAAGGAAATCTGCACCGAGTTCGGCTTCCCGCTCGCTGATGCCATGGTCATCAATGCGCGCGAAGCACGCGCCTTCGTGAAGGCGCTGAACGCCCAGCCGGCAGCGGTTTCGCGCTACGACCGCCAGCTCAGTAGAGGCAACCGGCCTGATGGAGGCTGGATAGTTCACGGAGGTTATCGCTGACCGCTTGCGCATCCAGCCAAACATGCTATGCTTGAGACTCCTTTCTTGGAGATCGAAAATGCATGCACTCGCTGGCAAGAAGCAGTCACCTGAACACATTGAAAAGCGGTTCAAGGCAATGAAGAATCGGCCCGTGTGGCCGGGCGGTAGGCCGCCGAAGCACACGGTAGATAGTTTGTGGGCGAACGTCGGGATCCGCGACCCAGAAGAATGTTGGCCGTGGATTGGCTGGAAAAACGAACAGGGATATGGGCGCGTTGAAATGGATGGAAGATCGCATTACGCACATCGGGTGATCTACGAACTCTGCCATCCTGGCGCCATCACGAGAGAGGGGCCGAAGGACAAGACGAGCGCGGACTTTGTGCGTCATGCCTGCGACAATCCGTCATGCTGCAACCCAGCGCATTTGCTTCTTGGGACGCATCAAGAGAACATGCAAGACATGGTGGATCGCGGCAGGAAAGTTCGCATGGCCAGCGTTGAAAGCCCTCGCGCCAAACTGACCGCTGACGATGTGCGCTCCATCCGCAAGCAGAGCGCGGAGGGCGTGACACGGGATGCGCTAGCGAAGCAATTCAACGTGAGCTTGCAGACTATCAAAGCTGTCCGATCCGGGCGACATTACAAGGACGTTACCTCATGAGCGGAGCCAACGCGGGACCGCTGAGCATGTTCGGCGACTTCGGGTTCGTAGGTGGCCACGACCCGGCGCCGAACCCGCTGCAGGACGTTCAGCTATGCATCAACTTCTACCCCGAGGTCGATCAGCAGAACCCCAAGGAAGTGGTCGGCCTGCTCGGTTGCCCTGGCCTGCAGGAGCTATGCGCAGCCCCCGGCGGCGGAGCGCCGGGATTCAATTCGACCATGACGCAGTGGCCGCAACCCTACAGCGGCCCGATCCTGCCCGTGCGCGGACTCTGGGAGTTGCCCAATGGCATCACGGCGCTCGCGGTGATCGGCAACACCTGTTACCTCGTGACCGTTGCAACGCCAGCAACCGCAAGCAGCTTTGCCACGCTGGCGCTTTCACCTGTGGGCACGCTCAAAACCAGCAGCGGACCGGTGTGCATCCGCGACAACAACGTGGGCGGCTATGCCGTGTTGGTCGATGGTCCTTTCGGCTACCTCTACAACCTGAGCACGCGAGCATTCACGCAGATCACCGACCCCGCGTTCCTGGGGGCCGATACCGTGGCCTATATCGATGGCTGGTGGATCTTCAACCAACCAGGGACGCAGACCTTCTACACGAACTATCCCCAGTACGGAACGGGGTTTTCGGGCTCTTACTTTGCCCTCAAAGATGCGGCAGCTGACAACCTGGTAGCAGTCTTCGAGAACAAGGAGGAACTCTGGTTGCTTGGCGACAAGACCACCGAGATCTGGTACGACGCAGGCGGCCAGTACTTCCCCTTCCAGCGCCTGGTTGGGACTCTGATCCAGGGCGGATGCAAGGCCAAGCACTCGGTGTCTCGTTTCTACACGGAAGGACAAGAAGGGCTGATTTGGTTCGGCCGCAGCGAGCGCGGCGAGAACGTCATCATCCGCACGCGGGGGTTCATCGACGAAGTGGTGTCGACGGTGGCCTTCGGTGACGAGGTTGCCACCTACCCCATCACGTCAGACGCCATCGGCTACACCTACCAGGAGGACACGCACGAGTTCTACGTGCTGATCTTCCCGACGGCAGATCAGACCTGGGTCTACGACCAGCAGAGCGGCGTGCTGCATAAGCGCCTGTCCTATGACCCCTACGCGCAGGCCTGGCACCGGCATCGCTCGAACTGCTTCATGAACTTCCAGGGCATGCGCATCGTCGGGGACTACCAGACGGGTTCGCTGCACTGGCTCACACGCAACGCCTACACCGATGCCGGCTGGCCGCTGCTGGCCAAGCGAAGGTCTCCCCATCTGTGGGACAAGGGGCAGCGCGGCAGGGTGTTCGCACAAAGCCTGCAGCTGGACTTTCGGGTGGGCGTGGGCAACGCCAGTGGGTTGGGAAGCGACCCACAGGCCTACTTGCGCATCTCGCGCGACGGCGGCATCTCGTTCGGCCAGGCGTGGCCTGCACCCTTGGGCAAGATCGGCGAGCGCGAGACACGCACGATGTGGCGGCGCCTGGGCATGTCACGCGACATGGTGTTTGACGTGGAGGTGATCGACCCCGTGCCACGGGACCTGATCGGCTGCACGTTCAAGGGCTTCAGCGCAGCATGAGCCTTCTTCCGGGTCAGATCCTTCCAGAGTCGGTTCCCTTCGGCCAAGTGGACGCCAAGGGCAAGTTGTTCGTCGATCACAACTGGTATCTGTTCCTCTACAACTTGGCCATTCAGGCTCTGTCGGGTCAATCTTCTGGCACGTTCCCAACGTCGCAGGCCGATCTGATCGACATGGTCGACCTCGATGCGCAAGGCGCCGATACGCCGCCCATCGACCGCGCGATCGCCAACCTGCTCGCGCTGCAGCCGACCGAGGACATATCGCCCAGTGCGCGTGAGGCGGCGAATGCCATCATCGCCGCGGTGCAAGAGACTCCTCCCGATCCATTGCCCCAGGCACAGCCGGCGCAAAGCGTGACGGTTGGCGCTTCGCCCTTCACCTACACGGCGCTCTTTTCCGGGTGCGCGTTCGTCTCGGGCGGCACGGTTTCGTCGATTTCAGTGATTCGCCAGGGCTCAAGCTTTTCCGCAGGTGCAACGAGCGGACCCATCCCCTTACGTCGGCTTGATCAGCTGCAAATCACCTACAGCGCCGCGCCCGCTGTTGTCTTTTTCCCGGACTAGGACCCTTCCACCATGACCACTATCACTCAGGTGCAGCTCGTTGCCCCGCAACAGCTCGGAAATGCCGATGCCACGTTTTACACTGCTCCCGCGCAGACGACGGCCAAGATTGGCCGCGCGGTGTTCACGAACACCTCGGCGAGTGCGGTGACCATCACTGCCGGCATCACCCCCGGCGGAGCACTCGGACCCTCGACCACCATGATTTCTGCGCGCACCCTTGCACCCGGCGAATCCTATGTCTCGCCAGAGCTTGCCGGCGCGGTGCTTCCATCGGGGTCGGCGCTGCGCGCTTACAGCAGCGCTGCGGCCTCGGTGACCTTCACGGCCTCGGGCCTGATCGTGCAATGAGCGAGCTCGCGCACCCAGTCGGACGCGAGGCCATCTGCGCGCTGCAGGCGCTCATGGCCAAGATGCCGCAGGCCGATCTTCCGACACAGCATTTTTTCGCGGACGGCCTCTACTGTCGCTTCCTGCCGCGCCCGGCTGGCACGCTCATCGTCGGCAAGGTGCACCGCAAGGAGCACCTGTACATCGTGTGCTGCGGCACCGTGCGCATCGCGGGCGGCGAAGGGCCTGCACGCGATGTGACGGGGCCGGCCGTCATCGTCTCCCAACCCGGCACGAAACGAGCAGTGCTGGCGCTCACCGACGCCACTTGCCTGACGGTGCACCGCACGAACAGCACGGATCTTGACGAGATCGAGACCGAGCTGATCGAGCCTGATGCCGATGCGCTATTCGATGCGCGTAACGCTCCGAAGGCATTGCCATGACTTGGGTCGCAGCCGCTATCGCAGGCTCGGCTGTGTTGGGCTATGTCGGTTCGCAACAAGCCGCCAGCACCCAGGCTGGTGCCCAGGAACAAGCTGCCGCCACGCAGCAGGGGATGTTCAACACGGTCAACCAGCAGGAGCAGCCCTTCATCCAGGCGGGGTACGGCGCGACGACCGGGCTCAACCAGTTGATGGGCTTGCAGCCTGGAGCCTCGAACACCGGGGGCCTGGGCAATGGCTATCTGACCCAGCAGTTCACGCCTCAGACCTTCCTAAACTCGCCGCAGTACCAGTTCCAGCAGCAGCAGGGCGCCCAGGCCATCCGCAATGCGGACACGCCTGGTGTCGGGGCTCTGTCAGGTGCTGCGCTCAAGGACCTGATGAACTTCAACCAGGGCCTGGCGAGCACGTACTACGGCAACTACTTCAACATGCAGCAGACGGCGCAGAACAACATCTTCTCGCGCCTCTCCGGATTGGCTGGTCTCGGCCAGAACGCGGCCACGCAGGTGGGCACCTCGGGCACGCAGCTCGGGACCGGCATTGCCCAGGCACAGGCTGGCGCGGGCGCCTCGCTTGCAGGCGGCATCGTCGGCGGCACGAACGCGCTCACGAGTGGACTCAACAACGGCGCGGCTTACCTACAGCTCGGCAGCCTCATGAGCGGCGGGGGAAGCGGAGCAGGTCCTGGGACTGGCGCTTACACCTACGGCGGCACGGCCTACAACAATCCGTCTGCCTACGTCGCGGGAGGAGCCTGAGCGATGCCAGATTTCGGAGGCGCGCCGGTCGCGGATCAGATCCAGACCAACCCAAACCAGTATGTCCAAACGCTGGGAAACCTGCTCGGCGTCGCCCAGCAGCGCCAAGGTCTGCAGCTCGGCCAGCAGCAACTCGAGGTGGGCCAGGGCCAGGTGCAACAAGCGCAGCAACAGATGGCCGAGCGCGAGCTGCTCCAGCAGGCCATGGCCAGCGGCAAGACCCCGGATGGAACGCCCCTGCGCGATGCTGATGGCGGAGTCGATCCGGTGGCGCTGGCCAAGTTCGCCAACACCGATCTGCCGCTGACGGGCCAGCATGTCATGCAGTCGATCATCCAGACCCAGCACAACCGCATCCAACTCAACGAGGCGGTGCGCGGTCTGGGGCAGAACTATCGCAACGACATCTCTGGCATCGTGCGCTCGGCCATCGGCACGCAGGAAGGACCGCAGCAGATCACGGATGCCATGTCGGCCTACGCCAAGCAAAACCCCGATGCGGCCCCGGCGATCTCGCGCGCGCAGGCGCTGCTGCAAAACCTCACGCCTGGGCTTCCACAAGCCGCGCGCGATCAGGCGCTGCAAAACATGGCGATGGAGCTGCAGCCGGCCGCTACCACCGAAAACACGCAAGGCATAAACAAGATCCCGGTGACGGGACCTGGCGGCGTGCTGGAGTTCTATCAGACCAACCCCTATGCGCCTGGTGGGGTTGGTATTCAGGGTCCACCTGCTCAGCAAGGCTACTCGCCGAGCTTGGGTGTCACGCACGATGCTGCGGGGAACCTCATCTACTACAACAACGAGGCTCCAGGTCAAGCCGGTCTGCTCGGCCATGGCGGCAACGCGCAACCGGGCCTTGGTGGCGGCGCGCCGTTGTCACCCGACCAACCCCAGAGCCAATCCCCTGCGCAGCCTCCCGGTTCGCAAATCCCTCCAGCGTTGCAAGCCGAGCGCGACGTGGAAGCGCGCCGACTCATGGCTCAGGAACTGCAGACGCAACAGGCGAACCTCGCCTCTGCCAAAACGCCCCAGGAAGCCGCCGCCGCGCAGGCCAACATCGAGGCACTGCAAAACGAGATGCGCACGCTGGGCGGAGGCCAAGGGGGTTCCACCCCCAATGCATCTACGCAGCCAGAAGCGCCGCAGGGCGGCGGCTACCAGCCCCCAGTGCTGCAGATGGGGCAGCAAAGCATCATCCACCAGAACACGCAGACGGTGAACCAGACGCGCCTGGCAGCCGCGAACGCGCAAACCGAGCTGAACGTGCTCGATCACATCGTTTCGCTTGCCCAGACGCCCAACCTCTACCTGGGTCCTGGCAGTGCCGATGTGGCCAAGCTGGCCACCGCCGTGTCGGCCATCCCTGGCATGGGTGGGGCCACCAAGTACGCGACCAACTACAACGAACTGGCCAAGTTCATGGCCCAGAACGCCGTGCGCATGGGCAAGCAGCTCGGACTGGACGGATCGGACGCGCGCATCGATCTGGCGATGCACCAGAACCCGAATGCCCAGATCGGCCCGCAAGCCATCATCGGCATCGCCGAGTATCAGCAGTCGCTCGTGCGCATGGGCGTGGCCAAGGCCGACGCCATGGACAACTGGCTCAAACAGTCCGGCAACTCGCTCGCCAACGAGCAGCAGTTCGAGAAGCTCTGGCGCGACAACGCCGATCCGCGCCTCTTTGAGATGCACGGGCTGCCCGACCAAGCCGATGCGCTCAAGTATGCGCAGACGCACATCACCAAGGCCGAGGCCAAGGAGCTGGCCAAGAAGGCGCAGGTGTTGCGCTCGCTGGGGGCGCTCTGATGCCGGTCGACATCCTCGGTGCCTTGAATGCCGTTGGGGGTAGCGATCAGCCATCCGCCGCGCCGTCGCCTGCGCAGCAACCTGTGGACATCATGGCGGCGCTGCAGGCGGCAGGACAGGAGGCTCCTGCGCCCCCCCCGCTCCCGGCTCCAACTTCTCTCCAGAGCGCGGAAACGGGGCTGATGGATCCGGTGTATGGCCTGGGCAGGCTGGCCCAGCATGCGGCTGGCCCGGTTCTCAACCTTGAGCGCGAAGGAATCGCAGGGGGTTTGCGCGCCGTGGGCGCTCCTGGCGCCGCATCCCTGTTCGCTCCGGTCAGCAATTCCGACTGGGACAACATCGTGGCGAGTCGCGAGCAGGCCTATGACCAGGCGCGCGCGCAGGCGGGGCAAACGGGCATCGACTGGTGGCGGCTGGCAGGAAACGTGGCCAATCCGATCAACTACCTCGCGCCTGAAGACGCCGCAGCGACGGTTGTTGGTCGCGTTGGTCAGGCAGCCGCTCAGGGCGCCGGCGTCGGCGCGGCGCAGGCTGCCGGTACCTCGGTGTCGCCGGATTCCGTGTGGTGGGACACCGCCAAAGGCGCGATCTCCGGGGGCGCCACGGGTGGTGCTATGGGTGGACTTGTTGAAGGCGTCGTACCGGCGCTGAGATTTGCCACGAACAAGATGCGCAATCTCGTCTCGCAAGGCTCGACCTCCTCGAGTGCGGCGGCCGATCAAGCCATCAAGGAAGCTCTTTCTTCCACTGGCACCGATCCATCGACGATCAACCTCAGCCTGCTCAAGGGAATGCGCACCGACGTGCAGTCCGCGCTCGACACGGGAGCCGATATTTCGCCGATCGCCATTGCCAATCGTGCAAAGGCTGAATCCCTGCCAGTGCCGGTACAGCTCACGCGCGGACAGGCCACGGGCGACCCGATGCTCTTTGCGCGCGAACAGAACCTGCGCGGCATACAAGGTGTCGGCGAACCACTGACCGCGCGATTGCAGCAGCAAAACGCGGCGTTCATCGGCAACCTCGATGCCCTGGGCGCCAAAAATGCCCCTGATCCAGTGGAAACTGGCAACCAGATTTCGCAGGGGGTGCAGTCCTTCTGGGACACGCTGCAGGCGCGCAAGAACGCCCTGTACAGCTCCGTGCGCAACTCCCAGGGGCAGTCGGCCGGCATGGATGGCGTGTCCGCAGCCGACAACATCAAGGCCGCGCTCGACACCCCCCAGGCCAGCCATGTCTACGACACGCTGCCGGCCAATATCAAGCGCACCATCGACGAGCTGGGCAGCGGCGAGCTGCCGTTCACCGTTGCGCAGATGCAATCGCTCGACAAGATCTGGGGCGATGCGGCGCGAGGCGCGGACGGCTCGACCGCCTACGCCATCAACCAAGCCCGGCGCATTCTGGCCGACGCGCCGATTGCCGATGACGCAGGCGAGGAAGCGCGAGCGGCGTACATGGCCGCGCGCCAAGCCCATGCGCAGCAGATGTCGCTCGTCGATCCCAAGCTGCCCAACGGCCAGCCAAACCCGAACTACCAGCCGCTGGTCAAGTCGGTGGTGATGGACGGCAAGCCGCCTGAGCAGCTTTTCGGCACGCACTTCCTGAACGCGCCGCCGTCCGTTGCGGCCAAGAACCTGCAGTTCCTGAGCCAGCTCGACCCCAATGCGCCCCAGACCATCGGGCGTACGTTGGTGGGCGAGATCAAGCGCCAGGCGCTCAGCTCGGCCTCGGATCAGCGTGGGGTGGTCTCAGATTCTGTTCTGCGCGGCTGGGCCAACGATCCGGTGAAATCCGCCCGACTGGATGCGCTGCTCCCCGCGCCTGCGGTAGGGACGTTCAAAAACCTCGCCTCGACCGTTGAGGCGGCCAAGAAGTTCCCGGTGGCGGCCGCCGTCAACACCTCGAACACTGGCTCGGCAGTGGTCAACGCCGGCATCTCGATGCTCAAGAACAGCGCGCCGGCACAGATCATCAAACATTTTCCGCTGGCACGCAGCATCGCCGAAGGGCTGGACGCGGCTAAGACACAAAGCGACATGCAGGCTGCCCTCAATCCTGGGGTCACCCTCAAGTCTCTGCTGAGCGCAACGCCGATCCAAGCGGCGCGCAACCGTCTGGCGACTCGCTTGACGATCCCCGCCGCGGTGTCCCTCGACCAAGCGAGGCAGCGGCCATGAAGCGCTATCCGCCCAGGGCGCGAAAGACGCCCCATAACAGCGCGTACCAGACCACGCAGAAGGCCAGAAACGCGCCGATGTTGCGCCAGCGCACAAGCAAGCTGAAGAACGGTGGGTGGAGTGGACCCTTGAGGACGCCTTTGCGATGCAGCCAACGCACGCATGGATTGACCACCAACTCCTTGATGGCTGCGACGATGAAAACCGTCGCTGCGAGTTGCGCTCCTCGATCATTCATAACCAATTTTCGTCCTAATCAGAGACCCTTGCAATGACAACCATCGTAGGGCTTGCTCCTTCTCCAATTCTTCAGTTCTTCAACAATGCGGGTCAGCCAAATGCCGGCGGAAGCATTCTGACGCAAGTTGGGGGCGTCAATTACCCGACCTATCAAGATTACGCCGGAACAATCCCGCTGCCAAATCCGATTCCTTTAAATTCTCGGGGAGAAATTTCAAATTCTTCCGGACAATCCTCGCAGTTGTTTTTGGCTTCTGGGCAGGCTTATACATTTACACAATACGACTCGAACGGAAACCAGATCAATCAAGCGCAATATGTCGCCCCCATCGCATCGTTGTCTGCGTTCTCTGCCAACACCGGAGCTACGCTTGTGGGAACGGCAGATGGCCAGACATTGCAGTCCCTCTTGAGCAGCGGCATTCGTCATGTCGTGAACTCGATCAGTGCCTTGCGCGCAGTATCGAAAAATAATTATGCGCAGTGTTTCGTGACGGGTTACTACGCCCTCGGGGATGGGGGGGGTGGACCATACTACTACGACTCCACCGACACGACGAGCGCCGACAACGGCGGCACGATCATCGTCGCGAGCGATGGTGGCCGATGGAAGCTCATCCACAATGGAACTGTCTCGATCAAGCAGTTTGGAGCGCATCTTGACGGCTCCACAAACGATATTCCATTTATTTCTGCTGCAATTTCGGCAGCTTCCACGCAGCTATTCAGGATTTGGTGCCCTGCTGGTACGAGTTATTGCGCAACGACGCTGATCTTCCCGAATACGATCCCCGAAGGATTCAATTTCGAGTGTCATCCCGATTTCACGATTTCATGCCCAGTCAATGCCGTCAGCATTGATTCTGCCTATCACGCGAAATTCACGTTCGGGAGAATTATCGGCACGAGCAATAGTTCAACCTATACTGGCTTGCACTTAAAGCCGACGACGGCCGGGGCAAACGGACAAATCGCAATTGTTGTCTGCGATATAAATTTCATGTTTATCGGTGGATTTGGGGAGTGTATTTCTCTCGACTGCTCAACTGGTAATATCGCACAAAATAAAATCAAAGGTATTGAAATTGGAAACGGCTTCGGTCAGACGGCAGGAAGCATGGCAACCGCAGCGCAGGGCGTTTATGTTTCTGTAACGTCTCCGAACATATTCCAAGGCAATGAAATCGACATTAATTACATTCAACCTTATGCGGCCGCATTCGCTTCTGGGTTGGTGTGGCAAGCCATCGTAGACAATGGATCGTCGTCACTCAACAATGCCAACACTTGGAAATATGGTGCCATCGATGGCGCTGGTTACGCCACGAGTTACGGACTCAATCTTTTTGCTGGATATAACACATTTTCGGGGCCAATTGTTGATGTTCAAACGGGCATTCAGTTAGAATCGGGCGCGTCGCAATACACAATAATTTCTCAAGATATTAATGTTAACTCCGGTGGCACACGGATTAACGATCTGTCTGGCGTCAGGAATGCCGCTGAATATATCGGTGCCGCCTTCCACCAATCAGGCATCACAGCTGCGACAGCGAGCATTCCGGCGAATAGCGGAACAACAGTCTCTGTGACGTTCCCAACGCCGCTGGCGGCCGCGCCGAAAAAATTAAGCGCAACGATCTACGCCCCTACAGGAAACAATTCATGGTCAGTACAAATTTTGTCAAGTTCCGAGAACGGTATGAGTATTTATGTGATGAATCTACATCCAAGCTTGGCCGGAACCGCTCAAGTCTCATATTCAGCGGCGTGCTGATCGATGACGCGATTGCTACAGACGCGCAGCACGCTCGCATCGAGCTGCGGCTCTTGACCGGAAAGGAAATATCACCATGAGTTCCCCAACGAACGAGGAATTGCATGCCGCCGATGAAGCGCTCCAAGCCCAGCTCACCGAAATGCGCGAAGGATTTCAGCGCCACGAGCTGGAGCTAGAGGATTGGGCCACCTGGAGAAAAGACGTGGATCGAACCATTGAGGAACTGCATGCCCTGCAACGCCAGGTTGCCACGAAAGAGGACTTGCGGCGCCTGGAGCAGCGCCTGCAGCTTGCCAGCAACACGGTGCCGGCGCCCGTGGCCATCTTCTTCGGCGGCGCGCTGCTGCTGCTTGGCATCGCCGCCGTCCTCGCGCATTTGCTTTGATCGCCATGCGCGAATTCGCAGCCCGCGCCTATCAGCAGTTCCGCGACCCCGGGAACTTCCTGCGGGCGCTGCTGCTGTTCATCAGCCTGTCTGCCACGCTGCATTTTGCGCTGCACTACGACCCTGACTGGGGCGCGACCAACCTGATCCTTTCCATCGAGGCCAGCGTGGCCAGCGCGGCGTTAATGCTGCTTGCACGCGAAAGCCAGCGGCGAGCCGAGGAAGCAGCACGGATACAGGCATGCATGCTCGAGACGCTTCTGGTGCTGGCCCAAGCCGAACAACGAGCGCTGGAGCGCGGCGAGCAGCTGCTGGGCGAGTTGTTGGAGCACGAACGCCGAACGATCGACATTCTGGACCGCTTGGCAAGCCAACGCTTGGCGCCCATCGCCCTACAGGAGGCATCACCATGCAAGTCTTGACCCCCAATCAGCGCGCCTTCCTCGACATGATCGCTTGGAGCGAAATCGGACCCGCGCTCCTACGCGAATCCGACAACGGCTACAACGTGCTGGTGGGCAGCACGCCTGAGCATCCGGACCTGTTCGAGAGTTACGCCGACCATCCGAACCGACTGATCACGCTTCCCAATGGCATCGAGTCCACCGCCGCCGGCCGCTACCAACTGCTTTACCGCTGGTGGGTGCCGTACAAGCGGCTGCTGAACCTGCCTGATTTCAGCCCGGATAGCCAGGATGCCGTGGCCATCCAGCAGATCCGCGAGCGCGGCGCGCTGGGGCTGATCGACGCTGGAGCCATCGACGAGGCTATCGCCCACTGCTCAAACATCTGGGCCAGTCTGCCGGGGAACACCTACGGGCAACATGAAAACGCTGCAGCCGCGCTGCGGCAAGCCTACGCCGCCGCCGGCGGCATGTTCGTGGCTTGAACCGATGCCACGTATTTCCCACCGCACCCTGGAGACCATCGTGCAACTGATCGACCATATCAAGACCGAAATCGCCACCATCCGCGCCGAGAAAGAAAAGGTTCTCGCCGACGCGCAGGCGCACGCCAACGCGCTGGAGTCCAAGGCCGCGTCCCTTGAGGCGAAAGTCGTCGGGCTGCCTGCAGAGCTTGCTGCCCTCCCGGAGGATGCCGCGGCGCGTGCCTGGGACTGGATCAAGAGTTTTTTCTGACCATGCGCGCCTGGCTCGCCCGGCTTCTTGCTGACCCCAGCGGCGTGCCCGACGATGCGGGCTGCCTGCAGAGCTTGCTGCCCTCCCGGAGGATGCCGCGGCGCGTGCCTGGGACTGGATCAAGAGTTTTTTCTGACCATGCGCGCCTGGCTCGCCCGGCTTCTTGCTGACCCCAACGGCGTGCCCGACGACGGGCGTCTGGCAGGTCTTCTGATGGTGCTCGGCTACCTATTCCTGTCTGGCTGGAACGTCATCGTTCTGCGCCACGCTTTCGACATGGCGCAGTTCGGAATCGGCGCGGGCACGCTCTCAGGTGGCGTCGGTGCGTGGCTTGGATTCCGGAACGGTAATTGATCGTGCCGGCGCTCTGGTCATGGTGGTGGCTTCCGCTCCTGGCCTGGTGGGGAATCGATGTGCGCCGCATCCAGGCCCGCGCCACGCTGCACATCGTTCGAGAGGGAGATGGGGATGAACATGGCACTGACCGCTAGCTTGTGGTTCGCGGGATTTTGCGTATGCGCATTCGTTCTGCTCTATCTCATGTGGAGGAAATGACATGGACTTCGTGCTGGAGTTGTTCCTCAGCCCGATCAAGTCGGCCATCTCTTGGCTGCTTTCGCATCCACTCGAACTGCTGATCATCGTGCTGCTGCTGGCATGCGGATTTCTCTACTGGCGCAATGACGGCCTCAAGACGGACCTGCTTGCATCGCAGGCCAGTGCAGCGCGCGCCGTGGCAAACACCAAGACCCTGCAGGCGGCCATCAACACGCAGAATGCCGGCGTCGAGCGCATCCTGCAGCAGGGGGTGGCGAATGTCGCCGCCGCGAAAGCGCAAGCCGCTCAGCGCGCCCAGGCGGCGGCGAAGGTGCGCGTGGTCTATCGCACGCGCGTCGAGCGCATCGAGGCCGCGCGGGTGCCGCAGGAATGCGATCAGGCGGCGGCGTGGGCAGCGGGGCAGGCGCAGACATTGATCCAAGGGTGGCAACAGTGAAAACGAAACCCTCTAGGTCACTTTCGTTTACCGGGATTCTGGCCGCGATTTCTTTCGTTCTCGCCGGATGCGCGGCCAATCCACCGACTGTTCAAACGCAGATTGTGAAGGTTCCGGTGCCGGTGCAGGTGCCTTGCCCAGTCCCAACGCTGCCACCGAAGCCTGCGCTCATCACGCCATCCGGCACACCCAGCCAGATCATCAAGGCGCTGGTGGCTGATCTGGCGCTTGTCATGGGCGACGACGACCAGGTACGTGCACTATCGAAATAGACGCGGCCCATCTGTGGCCCAAGCTCCCGGCTAACCCGCATGGATGCTTGGCGTCTGGTGCCTCTTCTGGGCACCACAACACTTTTCACCCCACCGCCTCTTTCGGCGGTGCCCTTGGTGATGATCTTGTACAGGTTGGCCAGCCGCCAAGCTGGATTGTCCAAGTTGGCGGCCAGGGTTGCGGCATCAATCTCCATGACCTGAATCAGTCGTGCCCATGCCGGCGATAGCGATACACGCGCGGCTGTCGCGTCCACAGCCAGTGGTTGCGCGCAAACACCGCGGTGAGCGCGATGTTCATGGGCAGGAAACCCCAGGTGTGCGTGGTGACGATCCACAACAGCCACAGTGCCTGATTGAGCAGGCTCAGAGCCCAAGCATGCCGATGTTTGTTGCCGGCCATGAATGTTGCAGCGACCGTGATGGCGCTGAGCAGCCATGGCAAATCCATTGCGATCCAATCGTTCATGGTTCACCCACTGCGGCACGCGCTGCAGCGATCTGCAGAAGTCCCACCGTGCGCGCAAGGTCCATCTCTGAACCGCCAACGACTTGTCGCCTCAAACTGCCATCTGTGTACTCGATCACCAAAACGACGGTGCGCACATCGGCCGCATCATCTTCCAGCATCCAATCGGCTTGTTCATGCAGATGCTTGGCGATGCTTGGATTGTTTGGGGCGTAGCCCTTGTTTGGAAATGCCTTGATGTTAGCCATCGTCGCCATCCGGATCGGGGTTGGCCACCACACCGAGCACGTTGCCGTTGAGCGACTTGAGCAACGCGGTGAGCGGGCACAAGGACCTCAAGATGCTCAGCACGGTCTACTACCGCGAGGACCCTGCGAATCTGGCGGCGAAGCTGGACTGATGGCGTTAATGGCTGCACACTTGCTGCACACGGGCGCCGTCTGCTCCACTGGGCCTTTCTTGGTTCGCGCCGTCAATCGAATCGTCTGGCCGCTCAGTTCCTGCGGTGTTTTCCAACGTCCGCATTTCCCGCATTCCACTTGCTTTATGCCAGCCCGGCGCTGAACATCAGCCCACTCGTGCCACTCCAAATAGCCGTCTGGTGGCAAGTCTCCGGGCTTATAGGTATCTTGCACCAAGATGCAGGCCACTTTCATCATTGCCCCTCCGCCCATTCGATGACTTCCTGCGCTTTCCACCGCCTGCCCTTGTCGCCAGTGCCGATATGTCGCGACTTGGGGAAATCGGGCCGACACGCGATGCGCGCCAAGAAGTGCGCCGTGCTGTAGCTCAGGTATTGCGCGCACGCCTCGGCTGACCACAATCGCTTGTCAGCCGGGATGCCTGTCTGGATCGCGTGCGTCAGGCGGTCCACGGCGTCCAGCAGCGGGGCGAGATCAGGGGTCATGTGTCGGCCTCCATCGCTGATTGCTCGATCCCGTGTTTGCGTTCGATCTCAAGCGCAAACGACCTCATTTGCTCCGCACATCGCCACATCTTGTCAGACTGCTTCACGATCGATGGAATGTCTTTATGCCGTGCAAGCATTTCGTTGCGGTGTGCCATGAGCGTTTTAGCAACTTGGTGAATGTTCCACGCCATCGCCATCGCCTCGGACTTTGAGATCTTGCTCATTTCGGCTCCTTCTTGAACCCAGGTCCGGCAGGGTTTCCATCACGTCGTAGGGTTTGATCTCAGCCATTTCAATGCTCCTGGTGGGTAAAAAATTGGTGGGGAGGAAAATCCGGCTTCACGGCACCGGGGCGGTCGTTGTGGCTACTGGCTCAACCGCTTTCTGCCTATACCTGCTCCGCGCTTTCGCGTGATAGCCGCAGGTGCTTGGACGTATCCCGGCGTCCTCCCCGAAACTGTCGGTCTGTTTGTTGTCGCGCTCATGCTGCCTCCTTTTCAATGAATCCAGACCGCATCACACGATCCATCAGGGATTGCGCCGCATCTTCGGCCTCGGCGATGGCCACGGCGAGGCTTGCAATGAATGCGTCGTCTCGCTTCACGCGGCGAATAAACAGTTGGTGCGATTCCGGCATGCGCGGATCAAAGGAAACAAAATCCCACCATTCGCGCCCGGTCACCCACATGCTCCCCTGGATCTGCGGGACGTATTCAGCGGGCACGCCTTCGACGAATCGCTCAAGGTGCACAATCGAGGACTTCGGGCACTTCATTTCAAGGCCGCCATCAGATCCAACCAGGCCATCCGGTGAGCATCCGACAAAAGGGAATTTCGGATGCTGGATGAATTCCGATTCCTCGACTGCAAGCCCGGTTTCGAGTTCATAGGCCTGACGGGCGAACGGCTCGACATCCGTTCCCCATTGCAGAGCAAACCCGGTCGGCCCCTCCATGGGCTGCTGAGTCAGCCGCTCTACGACGACTTGCCAGATCAGCTCATGCCACGCCTTGAGCTTTTCGCCCGTTTTCTTGTTCCGGGCCAGCACGTCCACGAATCGAGAACCCGTGAACTTGCCGCAGCGTTGCGCATGCCATTCATCCGTGCGTTGCTCAATCATTGCCTGCTCCTTCATGTGCAGGAGCCACAGCAAGACCGCGTATCCGCTCAATCTCATCCTCCACGGTTGCCAGTTGGCTCTTGTTGAGAAGTGCGATCTTTTCGTTGAGTGAATCCAGGCCTTCGTTTTGTGCGATGTCCTCAAGCTTCGGAATCAACTTCGCACGCATGGCCGCTTTCTTCTCGTCAAGCGCGATGGTTGCGACATCCGCACCACCAGATCGCGAGCGTGATGCGAATTCAATGCCTTCATCCAACTCGACATTCAAGTGTTGAATGGCCATATTCAGCCGCTCGTTCTTGGGCCAGAGCTTCGAGGCGCGTTTTATGACGGTCTTTTTTGCCATTTCGCCCGGATCCGTAACCCAGGGGCAAGATGCCTTCTTGTTGATCCATGCTTTCCAGGCCTGAGAGCGATCCCGGATTGCATTGATGTCCTCGATGCTCATGGCGTCGCACAGATATTCACCCCCTGGCGTCTTGGCCACCACGTAAGCCCCAATCACTTCGCCGCGTTTTTTGGCAAATGGATTGAACTTGTGCTTTGGCATCGTGCCCGGCTCACCCATCTCGAATGCGTCTGCTGTGTAGACCAGTTCGCTCTTAGCCCACACGATGGAGCCGGATTGGGTCGCCAGATCGACCAGGCCGATATAACTGATGTCCAGACAGATCTTGCGGTCGCGCGGCACCAGATAAGCCTGTTTGCGGGCCGGATTCAGGCTGATGCCGATGGCAGCCACGTTCGTAACTGCGTTGATGACCGACTGCCGGTTTTCCAGCGCCACCTTCAAGAGATAGTCATTGCTCTCGAGCTGCTGCACGGCGAAACCGGCTTCAACCTCGAAATTCAGGTTGTTGTTGCTCAGGCGAGCCTGGAACGTATCGCGCAGGCGGTAAATCTCATCGGAAAGCACTTCGATGTCATTGCTCATGATTACTCCTTCTGGATCGACTCTGGATCCGTGTTAAACATCCATTGCGGCTCAATCTCGGGTTCTTCGTCATTACCCTGTTCATCCAGCGCATCGAGCAGCGGGTCAAAGAATTCTCGCTTGACCTCCGCGGCTACTCTGTAATAGCGTGGTCGGCTCATATCTTTCTCCTTGCGTGCCACCCCGGCGCTCCCTCGATTACAAGACCGCCCCAGCCACGCGCCCGGAGATAGGCGCGCAGCCACTTTCGTTGCATATCGGGGTCGCGCCACAGCTTGCGGGCCATCTTGCGCAGGCACAGCAGGCTGCGCGGGGATTCGTTGATGTTCATCGCATCGCCCCCACAACCAGAAGCACCACGATGGCAAAGATTCCCACCACGCTTGATCGGCCGTTGTTCATGGTTTTGAACCTCCAATGAATCGGTTGCCATCCGCGATGGCCATCTTGGTGCATGGGTAGCCGTGAACGCGATGCTCAACACGGTCCTTGTCGGCCACCAGGTTGAAATAGAAAAGGCCGAGATTCTTGCCGGGAGCGCGCTGCAACTGCTTATTGCAGTACCAGCAAAACGAGGGCGATCCAGACCCCTGAATCATTCGATTGCTCATCGCATCATCCCCAGCGCCAGCAGCGCAATGAGTCCAACGATGCCCAGCACGCTCGCCCACAGAATCACACGATCCCACCAGGCTGCACGGCGCCTGTGCTCGCGCCACTCGGCTGCGCGCCAGTTGATGGCCTCGAGCTGCTGCACCGTCTCCGGCATGTCGTGCAGTTGCAGCAGGTCGGCGCGGGCGTGCGCGGCCTCAATCTCGGCTTGTGTCAAAGGCCAGATGTCCATTTCAGTTTTCCCCCACGATGCGCAGAAATTCGGTTTTTTGCGCGTCCCAGGCTGCGTCCCTGGCTGCGTCCCTGGCTGCGGCCCTGGCTGCGGCCCAGGCTGCGGCCCTGGCTGCGGCCCTGGCTGCGGCCCAGGCTGCGGCCCTGGCTGCGGCCCAGGCTGCGGCCCAGGCTGCGTCCCTGGCTGCGGCCCTGGCTGCGGCCCAGGCTGCGGCCCAGGCTGCGTCCCTGGCTGCGTCGCTGGCTGCGGCCCTGGCTGCGTCCCTGGCTGCGTCGCTGGCTGCTCTTAATTCAGCATCCGTTGCCAAGCCATGCGCGTGTCGATCGGCGACATCCAGAGCCGCGCGGCTCCGAGGGTCAATCAATAGGTGCTCAATTTGTCGACAGCACCAGACGGCAAATAGGCGCCACTCTTTTGCATGCTGAGGCTCGGCTCGGCAGCACCACAGCGCATCGTCCAGGCCGTTAATAGTGACGATTTGTGCGAACGGCAGCGGTTCGTCATCAGCTTGCGTTTTTCCAAGCCCCATGAGCAATTGTTTCCAGCCGTCGATACAAGGGGAGTGCTCGCGAATGCGGTTGAGTGTGGTTGTAATCATCAATTTCTCCAGATCGAGATGGCGAGATATGCGAGCAGCCACAACACAGCGCCGCAAAGTGCCAGTGTGGTGATCCAGGTGCCGATCAGCAGCCAGTCCAGGCGTCGATGCCAGGGCAGCACATGCGTCGGGCACGCGAGTCCGCAAGTCGGGCAGATGGTGGTTTTCATGCGACGCTCCAGCGGGCATCCGAAATGACGTGCTCGCGCTCATCCGCTTCGTCGTCCAGGCGCTGCGCAACGATGGCCTGCTCCAACTGCGTGATAGGCAGCAGAGCGTGCTTCTCAAACCATTGCGCAACGTGGGCGCCGATCAGCGCGAAGTCGGCATCGGTCATGTCCTCGATGCGTTTGCCGCGCGCCAGGAACGTGAGCGCTACGTTGTCGAGGCAGTCATCGGTGTTCGGGTATTCGTCTTGGCCGCTCTCAAGCGTGGCCATCGCCGTGAACAGGCTGCACGTCTCGGCAGTGCGCGCTTGCAGGGCTTGGCGCACTTGGTCTTCGGTCGGGACATCGGGCCACTCGTGGGTGATGCGGCTGCCGCGTTGAACGGTGATCTGCATGGTGTTCCCTTCACGTAGCTTTGACTTCAGATTAGAGCGGCGCCGAATACAACTCTGCGTGCAACTGCAGCAATTCCAGCGCGACCAGATATTCGCGGGAAAAAGCATTGCCGCCGTGCGCGAATTTCAGGGCTGCCTTGAACTCATCGGGTGTGCCAAAAAAGCACCCGGCACGCACGCGCAAACCCTTGTTGGTAACAAAACCAAAAAACACATCGGCACGCGATCCGATGGGGCCAATGACTAGGATTGGCCGTTTACCGACGAGTATCAACTCGTCGTCCAGGTTCGCGCCACCCAGGTCCGCGCCGCCCAGGTTCGCGCCGCCCAGGTTCGCGCCGCGCAGGTTCGCGCCACCCAGGTCCGCGCCGCGCAGGTTCGCGCCGCCCAGGTCCGCGTCGCGCAGGTCCGCGTCGCGCAGGTCCGCGCCGCCCAGGTTCGCGCCGCGCAGGTTCGCGCCGCGCAGGTTCGCACCGCGCAGGTACGCGCCGCGCAGGTCCGCGCCACCCAGGTCCGCGCCGCCCAGGTTCGCGCCGCCCAGGTCCGCGTCGCGCAGGTCCGCGT
>JAEHJW020003040.1_pt1 | contig 35951 bp, 56 predicted proteins | sample 9271431 | NCBI WGS metagenome assembly JAEHJW02 | reverse complement strand
GGATCGCCCGGCTGACTGCTCTCGTCGGTCACCTGATGAACCGGATTACCGAGCGCGGCCTGGCGATTCTCGATCACGTCTATTGTGACCGTCTGACTGTGATCCGCCTCTGGATCTCGGATATCCGGGGCAATGGTCACCTCGACGAGACCATACAACCCCTGAGGGGCTCCAGACGGGGACGAACCGCTGACCACCGACGTTCCGGGCGGAGGGTCAATCTGCCGCATCCCTTCACCCTGTGTCACCACCACCCCCAGCAGCAACCGATTTCGGTAGACCCCCAGCAGCTTCAGGTAGTCCAGCTTGACGTTTTCACCGAAAAACCAGTAGTCGAAGTTGCTCCCGAGCAGATCTTTTACCGCGCACTCTGGCTGTCCTGCGCCCTGCCCAACATCCTCAAGCGTTATCTTCTTCCGAAGGGCGTGAATCGTTCCGCCCTTTGTCCAAAAATCGAGGTAGTAGCTGCCCTGCTCCAAATTGAGGTAGATATCTACATACAGCGGGCGGCGCGGTTCCTCGTCGCTATCCCACCAGAGAGGAAGCCCCCTGAACGGAGCTTCACCAGTGTAGGACTGCCCCTCGGCCGAGGTCGTCGCGCCGCCGTAGTACAACTGATAGTCGTAATTGCCTCCGCCTCGGAGGATCGTTCGCCCCCACCACTTCCCGCCCTGCTCCTCGACCTGCGGGTCGTCCTGGTCCGGCAGGCCCATGTCGAACAGATGCGTATGATTCATCGGCCAGGTGCCGTAGTACGCGATCGCTGGGCGCGTCGCCCCGTTCGGCAGGGTGACGTAGCCGGCCAGATCCTTGTCCGGCTGGCGGATCTTTCCGTGCCACGGCCAGCCCATGCGAACGACCTCGCCGTCCCAGGGCATAAGTTGGTTCATGCCTTGAACTCCATGCGGCCGATATTCTCGCCGCCATCCTGCATCTCGAAGCTGGTGACGCGCTTGAACACAACGACAACCAGGCCATCGGTGCTCACGATCTCTTCATCGGCCACCGTGCGCTTCGACTTGTCGGTTTCGGCCAACGGCCAGGACACACCGCCCCCGCCGATCTGCTTGCCTGCGGGGTTGTAGTCGGCCCTGCCGCGCGCGGCATCCAGAGCGCCGCGCGGATCGATCTTGCGCAGTGCGCGTGCCTGACGCTCCGGCTCGATCAGCCGGTTGAGCGCTGCGGTCAAGCCCTGGTCACCGCGGCGCTCCGCTTCAACCCGCTGGCCGCCGGCGCGGCGGATCGCTTCGTTCCTCGCGCCGATGCCGCGGCGCTCATCTGATAGAGCCACGATCCACCTCCGTTATGCCGGCGCAGGCATGTCAGCGAGTACAAGCATGGTCATCGTCCCAGCGCTGGCGTCGTAATACACCCGCGCCCAGGCCTCACCAGCCAGGTCTATGCCTCGGATCTGGAATCCATACTCGCGGGTTGAAGCCCAATTCCTCTGCATCCCGACGATGAACGTCCCACCCGGCAAGTCGACGCCACCCGCGGTCCCGACGAAAAACACTGAATCTGCGTTCCCCTTGACGTGCAAATCAAATTGCCGAGAAGAGGCTGTGTCGATATCGACAGCCCCGATCTCGTTCTCAGGAATGTTATTCAGAGGCGCCTCGACAACAGCGTGCTGCGGCCCAAGCGAGAAATTGCCCGCGCCAGTTATGTGCAGTACTTCGGAGGGAGCGCTTCCACCGCCGCCGCCCTGCTTCACCCAATCCGCCGCAGAGGCCGTGCCCTTGGCAAGGTATTGGTCACCGTTTGTCGTGTTTACGTAATGAGCGCCCACGCTGGGCGGGGCCGAGGGTGGAGCGCCAGCACCGGACAGGACGTGCGTAACAGTTGCCATCAGTTGTTCTCCATGATCAGGTTGTTTCCGGCGCCATCGACGAGAGCCGAACCGCTCGCATCGACCAGGGCTCCTTCGGGAGTGCCGCCCTCAAGGGCCGCGATTCGCGCTTGCAGTGCCATGAGATCGCCGGCCGTGACGGCTGCATAGATCGCCGACCCCGCCGGCCAGTTGCCGTCGGCGGTGGCTTCCTGGGCGCGCTCGATCGTCACCACCCCACCGGCGCGGGCGGTTGCTTTCACGATCTCATGCTGAGCGCCGGCAGCATCCGACAGCGTCAACAGCACCCAGTTACCGCCAGAGAGCGGCAGCAGCGCGGCGGCAGCATCCGGCACCGTCAGGCTCAACTCGCCAGGCGAAAGGCCGGCGCTCAGCGTCGTCTTCCAGTTGTTGATCCAGGCTCTCGCCATCGCTACATCTCCAGTACGTCATCAGGTACAGCTACCCGGTAGGTGGCCGCGATCTCCGGCGCATGCTCGTCCCGGTAGGTCTCCGGAATGTCTTTTGCGGTCAACGAGAAGCGCCGCGGGAACAACTCAGCGCCGGGGTCTCGGTTGCTCCAGTTGCCTGAGAAACCATCCGCCTCATCGTCATACGCGGGACTGCCGTTGCGGCCCCCGAGCTGCGTCGTGAGTTGTCCGCCGCCCGACGGTGGACTGACGGGATCGGACGAGCCAGCAGGAGGAACAAGGGGGTCTGCTGCGCCGCCCCCGCCTCGCATCACCGCGATAGAGATCGTGGTCAGGGCGCTTCCGGATGCGAGGTCGAGCCGGTCGACAATGCGTCGACACTTGCCCACCGCGCGCGCCCCCTGATCATCGAGGCGGAGCGTATGCACTAGGTCGATCGGTAGAACCATGCTGGTGGGCACGTCCCACGTCACAGTCGTCCCACGGTGCGCGGCGATGAGTGTCGTTGCTCCCTGGGCCAACAAGCAGTTCAGCGCGGACAAACGCCGGCTGCCATCCTTCTCGTCGTCGTAGCCGGTGCTGCCGCCGGTGATCGGGTCGCTTTCCCAGCGCTCGGCCCTGTCCGACTCGATCTCGAACGAGGCACGCTGCCGACCGACAATCGGACCGGTCGCCGCCACGCTCGGCTGAACCTCCATGACCAACCGATAGCGCTCTGTAACGGACTGCACCCAGCGCCGGCCAGCAATCCAATTTCCGCCGAGCAGCAGCTCGGTGAAGTTGTTGACCCATGCCGCCGGCGGATTGCAGTAGACGCCCGTGGGCGGCAGTGGATACCAGGTCGCATAGAACAACGTCTGGCCGCTGCTCTCGGTCGCCGAGGTGATCATCTCGACATCCGGTAACTCGGTGTCGTCGCCGCGCCAATTACAGAACCCCGCCTCGCCGACCGCGTTACCCGTGCCGGGGTGCTGCCACCCATACGAGGCGTTCAACTGCCAGAGCCGGCTGAATCGGTAGTCGCACTCGATCTCGATCCTGTTCGTCTGCGAACTCAGGTCACCGAGGCTGACCTCGACCGAGTTGTAGACGGTGGACCCGGCGCCGAACTCGAACGCCGGAGTCTGCGAGAACAGACTGGACACACGCAGTACGCCGGTAGGCGCGCAATCCAGGGCCGCGGCCACGGTCGTCAACCGCTCTTGCGCGTAGTCCCAGCGCGATCGCCCCTCAACAGGCTCGAACACATCGGATGACCACTGACCGCCGACCAGCGCATCGATCTGCGCGATCTCCATCGCTTCGATGCGCTGCTGCAACTGATCGGAGCACCGCGCAGTCAGCGTCCGCCCTACAGCGTCGAACGTCGGGTCCGCGATGCGGCCGGTGAATCTCACCACGTCTGCGGTCACGCCCTCGGCGGTGGAAAGGTAGCGGATCGTGACCGCCCGCCCCACCCACGACGTCGGCGAAACCGGGTCAGTGCCGAGGTACAGCGTGAACGTGGCGGTGCCAGAGGCGCCTTCCTCGCGGTCAACTTCGACAGCCCCAACGAGGCTTGCCGTCCAATCCTCATCGTCGACGAGTAGGCGCAGGCGCCAGGCAAACGCCTGGCCAGGCTTGATCTCGACAGGGCCATCTCCGCCGCCGGCCATGCCGAATCCGTTCAGCGGGCCGGCGTTCAGCGGCATGCCGTTCAGCAGCATGTCAAACCTCCTGCCAGGTCAGGGTCCATCCGTGCGCGGCGTTCATCGACGTCGACGGCGGGTCCGCGAACACGTTGAAGCGAGGCATGAACTGGACCATGTAGAGCGTCGCTGCCGGGCGTTCTGTAACGGTCACAACCAGGCCTGCACGCACGCATGGAGTCGGCACCCAGCGCCCCGCAACCAGCGCCAGCGCCCACGGTTCCTTGTCCGTGCGCGGCGCCTTGGGCAGCGTGAACGCAGGAGAGTCCTGGGCGATGCTGATCGGCTGTATCGCTTGCATCTCCAGCGATGATCTGTAGTCCAGCGCGTCGAGTCCGACCGGAACAAGGCCCGAACCGGTCAACGTACCGGAAAGCTTGCCGTCCCAGTGGGTCAGCTTCACGCCAGCACCGTCGCTCATCCTGACGACCGTCGCACCGAACAAAGGCTCCATCGACTGATCCGGCGCGCCGGCTTCTGGCGGGATAGGTACTCCGCCGAGCGTAATAACCGGGTAATCCATGCCGTTCTCCTACGGACGTGCGGTGCGGCCTCGCTTGAGTGCCTGCAGCCGCAGAATGTCGTTTACCGATCGCTGATCCCCGAAGACCGAGACAGTCGAGCCGCCGAACGACAGATCGATCCGTCCCAGGTTGGGGAGTTGCCCTGAGCTCGGCGCCGACGTCGCGACCTCGGCGGCGGCCGACGACAGCCCATCGAGCCCGCGCATCCCGGCCAGGCGGCTGGCAAGCGCCGAGACGCTGTTCGGGAACACCTTCTCCGCACCACCGAACGCAACCAGTTCCGGACCTCGCTCGCCGACCCATGCAATGCCCGGCGCGGCGCTATTGGTACCGGTCGCGTAGCCGGGGAAGCTGACCGGAGGCGTGGTTCCGCTAACGGCGTACATTTCGCCGGTGGGTACCAATTGAACAGGGATCAGGACTGGCGTTTCAGACAGCGCCTGCAACTGGGCCTTGATCGCCTCGATCTCCTCCGGCGGGAGGTTGAACGAGATCTCGATGCCCTGGAGCGCGGTCGCTGCATCTGACAGCTCCGCGATCCGCGCACGGATGCTGTCGAGCTTCGCGTCTGCCTGCGACTGCTGCAGATCGTTCGCGGCAAGCTCAATGGCCTGGAGCTCCTTAGCGAAGCCGGTGAACCCGTATGTGTTCTCTCCGGCAGCCTGCAGTTGCTGGAGCATTTCGAGCGCCTTCTGCGCCTGCGCCTGTGCCGTCTCGGCGTCGCCCTTGCGCAGCGCCTGGGCTGCGGACTGCTTGAGGGTCTGGGCCGAGGCATAGCTCGGGTCGCCGCCGACGCCGGCTTGTAGCCCGGCAATCGCTTCGCTGTAGCGCTTCTCGATAGCCAGGCGGTCCTTCCGAACTTTCTCAACCGCTGCCAGCGCGCCTTTCTCGGCCGCCTCCTGCTTCTTGAGAGAGTCCTGCACCGCCTTCAGCCGGCCGTCACGCACTTGGCGCAGCGCTTCGGAGTACGCACGCTCCGACGAGAGCGCAGCTTGCTGCCGTGCGTCGTCGACCGCCTTGACCTGGGCGGCAGCTTCCTCGGCCGCCTTGCGCGCCTCCGCCGTCATGCCGGTCTGTTCTTCCAGCAACTGCTCGCGGTACTTCTTGAACGCTGCCAGGCGCTCGCTGATCTGCGCGTCAGACATGAACAAGTCGACCACGCCGAAGCCGTCGTCGGCAGCCTGCAGCTTCTGGATCTCCTTGTTCACCCTGTCGAGCTCAGTGACGTTCCCGGTCACCCGTGCAGCCAGGTAGCCCAGATCCTCTCCGAAGCCGGAGAACAGCGAGCCACCTTGAGCCGCTGCGGCGGCCAGGCGAACCAGGGCGCTGGCCAGCGTGGTCAGGTTGCTCTGGATCGTCGGGTCGGCAAGTACCTCCTTCAACTCCTTCAAGGATTCGATCAGCGGTCCGGTGTCCGCCTGGCCGACGCCGCGACGGATGGTGTCTTCGATCGCCGTCCATTCCTTCGAGACGGAGTCACCGAACGAGGCGAGTTCGCTCTGCAACTTGGGCAACTGTCCGATCAGCGCGTCGGTGACCACTGCCGCCGTCAGCTTGCCCTCCGCCGCCAGCGCCTTAAGTGCCGAGGTCGGCACACCGATGCCATCAGCCAGAGCCTGCATCAGGCGTGGCGCCTGTTCGGCCACGCTGTTGAACTCGTCCCCGCGCAGCGCGCCAGCCCCCAGCGCCTGGCCGAACTGGATCACTCCGTTCTCAGCCTCGACCGCAGAGGCGCCCGACACGCGGAACGACGCCGACACGGCCTCGGTGACCTTGAGGATATCCTGCTGGGTGCGGCCCGCTTCCTTGAGGGGGCGACTGATCCGCCCGTACAGCGTAACCAGCGCCTCAACCGGCTGGCCGGTGTTGTAGGCGATGCGCTGCAACTCCTCAAGAGCGGTGTTGAACTCTTCCTGGGATCCGGTCGCCAGCCGCAGGCGGGCGTTCATTGCCTGGTAGGCGTCGGCAGTGTTCGCTACCGCCTTCACCCCGGCGGCGAGCGCGCTGAACGTGAGATAGCCTGCGAGCAACTTGCCGCTGGCGGCCAACGCCTTGTTCGTCGCGTTGAGGTCGCGATTCACCTCGTTGAACATCTGCCGGGTGCGGTTTACCCCCTCGACGATCAGTTGCGTGGTCACTCTACCGGCCATGGTCGAACTCCTGCAGGAATTGTTTAAACCCCTTCAGGGGTGCGCGTGCTGCGCGGCGAAGCAGCAGGTGATCGCGACGGTCCTGCTTGACCTGGGCGCCAACCTGCTCGATGAACACCTCGATCTGTTGAAGCGTCATGCGCGAAACCTCATCGAGACTGAAGCCCACGCGAACCAGGCTGGTTACTGCTGCTGCCCAACCAGCGTTGCCAGCGTCGTCACTGCCGCTTGCTGGGCGCGGGCGAAAAAAGCGGCGTTGACCCGAATCACCTGCATGACGATCTGCATCGCTACGTCGACAGGTAGGCGATACACGCGCCAGCGGCTGAGGTTCGTGGTCCTGCGCAGGATCTTCCGCAGCTTGGCCGAACCGGTCTTGCCGAACTGCAGGATGGCGGGAACGGTGCCGTCGCTCAGCACCTTGAGAAGGTCACTGGCGATATCCCCGAACAACTCGAAGTCTGCGAGGCGGACGTGGCGCACGATCACCGGCGCGCCGTTGACGTAGATGGTTTCAGGTTCGGGAAACAGGATTCCAAGGTCAGACATGGGCCACCCAAATGAAAAGGCCCGCCATCAGGGCGGGCCAGGTTGATCTACGGCCATCAAGCCGCGTCGGTGTTCTGGATTTCCCAGGTCCAGATCGCGGCCTCGCCGACGTCGTAGATGTTCGGGTCGGCCAGAAGACGGATCTGCACAGGGATCACGCCGAACTCGGCGCCCTGGTTCAGCGGCAGGCCGCCGTTCAGGCTGATGCGCGCGTAGTAACAGGTGATGCGTCGCTTCTCACCGTCGCCCGCTTCGTTGGTCTGCTCGAACATCACCCGGTAGAACTTGCGGCCGGTGGTGAACGGCTTCACCAGGTCGACAGTCGGGTAGGTGTAGCTGACCTCGATCGGCAAACGCTTCAACCCGCCATCCGGCGGAGCAGCGGTGGCATTGATCGCGTCGGCCAACGTGCCGCCCGGCAGAGGACGGATGCCGCCGGGGGTGACGGCGTAGTCAACGCCGCGCACATAGGTCGGCGTGCCGCCGGCTCCGGTGACGCTGCTGACCTCGAGGGGAATGTGCGCCAGGCGGATGATGCGATCGACATAGGCGTCATGCACCTCTTCGGAGACGGTCCCCGATGGCACACGCTCAACAGAGCCGTAGAGGATCACCGCGGCGGCGCGCGGGGAAAAGTTGACGGCCTCGCCGGTGATGTTGATCGCCGTAATGGACGTTACGCCATCGAGTTCAGGTAGGCCGAGGCGCGTCGGGTCGGGGATGGTGATCTCGGTCGATTCCGGTTCGGCGCTGATCGTCTGTAACTTGAACAGCTCTTCGAACACGAAAGAGGGATAGGACGCGACCGAGGTAGGGCCGCGGAACAGTTGGGTGTAGAGCATCGTTTTCTCCTCGGCCTGGCCGATCAGTTGTAGGTTTCGACGTAGATCACGCCGATGGTTGCGGTCAGGGTGTGGTAGTTGCGACCAGCCTCGGCAAACTGCGCCACCGCCTCGTCGATATCCTCCACAAGCCCAGGGAACTTGCGCTCCGGCTGGTCTTCTCCGAAGCCAAGGGCGCGCAGAATGTCGACGTGGACGTCATCGAGTTCGTGTTCCTCCGCCGATCGCGGGAATACAACCTCGACTTCGAACGTGCGGAGCCTGGTCGCTTGGCGTACCGCCGTTCCGGTCCGCGCGTCGTTCGCGACTCGCACAAGGGCGTAAGGCCCGCTGGCTTTGTCCGGCACTCGATCTGTCGGCCCGTAAACTGCCCGTAGGTCCGTCAGGTAGCCGTTTACCGGGCGAATCTCGCCCAGGCGGGCCCGCAGGTCGCGTGTGACCTGGCTCGCTTTCGTTCGCATGATTGGTTTTCCTCAGACGGCCTTTTCGAGCTCGCGGCGGATGCGCCGCTCGAACTCTTGGCGCAGAAACGCATTGGTCCAGCGGATGGTCTTCGCCGTAGTCAGCAGCCGGAACCAGTACGCCACCGACGGGCCTTGTGCTTCCTGCAGGGCGCGCCGATAGGTGTAGCTGGTGACATTGGGCGAACGGCCCCGCGCCGTCCTGGCCCGCTGACTGCGGGTAGACAACGGCCGCTGCAGCCGCCCCGATGGGTTGACGAAGCCTGCGGCAACTTTCCGACCGTTCGGGCCGACGACATAAATCCTCGCCCGCGTCGAGTTGATAGGCTCGAAGATCCAGCGCCGGTATGCCGTGACGCTGACGCCAGACGACGACGGAATAAGCCTCGCGTTCATCCGGCCCGCCCTCGCGCGCTTGATCACGATCCGCCGGTTGGTGAAGGCGCTGGTGAACGCAGGCCGCATCGGCTCGTTGTAGCGCTGCTTCCTCGTCTGCGTCGCCGTGGTATTCAGCGCGCCGCGCATCACTGGATCAACGCGCCGGCCGGCTTCCAGGAGGCGCGCTTGCGCCTGCTCGACGCCGACCAGCCTGATCGGCGCCCTCATTGCACACGCTCCAGCCAGATCCCGCGGACAATACCGTCGTCGGTGCCGTCGGCGTAGTCGACGACGTAGTAGCGCACTCGATCCACCTCAAGCAGATCGCCCACCTGCACCCTCCCCGTCTCGATCAGCGCAACCTCGGCGCGGATCCTGTAGGCCGTCGCCTGGCCGTTCTCGTCCAGCCAGGGCGCATCGTAGTTCAGAAACACCCGGCAGGCGCGCGGCGGCGCCCTATCGGGACGGTATTCGCCCTGCTCGCCGATCAGCTCGGTCGCGGTGATCGCCAGCTCGGCCCGGCGGCCGGTGAAGTCGCGGGCACTGTCGATGTGGAACAGGCGGCCATCGGCGGACAGGTAGCGTCCCTGCTGGATGCGCGCATCCCACCAGGCCCTGATTGCGATCTTCGCCGGACTGCGCAGGCCGGACGGGAACGGCGGCTCCGCGGTCTCCTTGGTCTGGATGCCGCACCAGATCCAGTCGAGCCTGAACGGCAAGAGGTCAGCAGACAGCATCAGAAGGTCGGCGGGCGTGTCGAGGTTTCCGCTGCGCATTCAGACCCCCATCCCGACCCGGTATGGGTTGAGCAGGTTCCGGGCGGTGGCAATCACCGTGTAGATGGTGCCCACCACCGAGGATTCGCGGTTGGCGTACAGCTCCGCCGCCTGGATGAGGATGGCAGCGCGCACGCTGGCCGGTACCGGAGCCTGGACGATAGGGTCAGCAGCAGGATCAACCGGCCAGGGGATCGGCCGGTTGAGGAACTGTGCCGCCTGGTCGATCGCCGCCGCCAGCTTTTCCTCCAGGTCCTGGTCGTCCTGGGTGTGCCTGATGCGCAGGTGCCGCTTCAGGGCATCCAGGTCCGGAACTGTCGTTGGAACTGGCATGGGATGGCTCCTACTTCTCGGCCTGCTGGTCGGCCTTCACCTGTTTGGCGGCCGCCTTCCGGGCGACCGGTTCGCGCGCCTTGCCTTCTTGGATCAGCGCCTTGCCGTCTTCGGCGGTGGTCTCGAACGGCTCGCCCGGTTGGACCAAGCGGCCACCTCGATAGATGGGCTGGATTGCTCGGAGGTCCATGGGTTACTCCTTCTTGCTGGAGTTGCGACGGCGCTGCTGCGGGAGCTCGCCGGCACCTTCCTCACCAGGCTCAACGGCATAGCCCTTGCCGATCAGTTGCCGGGCGTGCTGGTCGTTGGTATCGAAGGTCGCACCTTCGACCACGGTTCCCACCCCGTCCACCAGGATAGGGCGTAGTGCTTTCAGTTCCATCGTTATGCCTCCAAAGGGCCGCAATGGGAAGCGGCCCGGCTAGTGGTTACGGAGCCGGCGGGGTGAAGGTGCCGTAGATGAACGCCTCGGGGCGCTTCACGGCCAGCGCCAGGCGCTCTTCGCAACGGATCGAGATCATGTTCTTCTCGAAGTCGTCGGCGTTCTCGGTGGAGATCACCACGTTGGCGTCTTCGCGATCGAAGATCTGCGCGCCGGTCTGGAACGCACCAGTCAGGAACTTGCCCTGGAACGCGGCGATTTCAGTGGCAACCACCGGCAGGCCCCACAGCAGCGGGCCGGTCAGGCCCAGCGGGTTGGCGAGGATGTAGCGGCCCAGGGTGTCCTTGGTCAGCTCGATCTTCGCCCAGTCGATGAAGTGCAGAACGTGGCCGGATGCCGGCAGGCGCGCCAGCTGGGCCTGCAGCATCGCCAGGCGCAGGTCATCGATACCGTTCTGCTGCTCGACCGCGAAGGCGGCGCTGAACGCAGAGGCTTGCGGCACGATGCCGTCGAGGTGCGCGCCGGTGCCATCGCCGAACAGGATCTCCTGCTCTTCGACATACTTCAGGCCGAAGCGCATCTCGGTGTCCACGGTCGACTGCAGTTGAGCGAAGTCATCCAGGATCTGCTTGGACGCCTTGAACATGTGCGCGATGGTGGTCACCGGGGTGATCTTGGTGCCGAACGTGATGCTGCTGTACGGCTTCGCGGTGTTCTCCGGCACGACTGCGGCGGCGTTGGTGAAGCCGGTCTGTTGAACCCAGAAGATCGCCGGCGAAGTGGTACGCCCCGGAGCAATCAGGTCGCGAATGAACAGGCGCTGCTTCGGCATCACGTCGATGCCAGGAAGGCGCTGCGGCTCAACCACGCCGGTGGGGATGTCGGTGCTGATCAGAGCGTTCTGAACGGGAATGCTGACGCGCTTTCCGCCCTCCACGCTCGCGGCGAACTGCTTCAGCGCCTCGCTCTTGATCACGATGCCGCCGACGGTATCGCGGGCGGCGGGCGCGCCATTGGTGGGCGAGCGGGCGAACTCCTGCTCCAACTCGCCGAGCTTGGCCTTCAGCTGCTTCTCGGCCTCGGTCAGGCTGTTGAACTTGGTCGCCAGTTCGTCGACGGCGGCCTTGGTTTCGCTGGACAGGCTGCCGGCCTTCTTGGCTTCGTCCAGGGCGGCCTCGGCTTTCTTGCTGAAGTCGCTGGAGGCCTTCTCCAGCTCAGCGGATACCTGCTTGAGCAGGTCAGCGGTATTTTCGGACATTTTCTCTCTCCGGTTACTTGGAAGCTGCTGCCGAGAACCGCGCCAGGGCGGCTTGAAGCTCGGCGATGGGGGCGGCCAGATCGGCCGTGGTATCGGCAGCGCAGGGCTTACCGGGGCCGGTAGCGCGAGGCGTACCGGTCTTGAGTTCTTGAATCAGCGAGCGGCGCTCAGAGCGCGGAATGCCCTGCTTCGCCAGGATCTGGTCGAGTCGGCGGGCGGCGATCATCGGTGCCGCCAGCGCGTTGGCGTCGTCCTTGGTGGCGTCTGACTCCAGCAGGCTGTCAGCGAATCCACGCTCAATGGCATCCGATCCGCCCATCCAGGTCTCGACATCCATCAGCGCCTGCATGTCCTCGACCGGGTCGCCGGTGCGCACCGAGTAGATGTCGGCCAGGGTTCCGTCGATCTGCTCCAGGAAGCTGGCCACCTCCTTGAACTCGTTGCGGTCACCCGCGGCGATCGTCCAGGCGTTGTGGATCATCAGGAAGCCGGCGCGGGCGATCTTCACCTCATCGGCCGCCATGGCAATGAACGACGCTGCGGAAGCTGCCAGGCCGAGCACGCGTACGGTGACCTTGCCCTTGTGCTCGCGCAGCAGGTTGTAGATCGCCAGCCCCTCGAAGACATCTCCGCCAGGGCTGTTGATGTTCACCACCACGTCGGCATCCTTCATGGCTCGCAACGCGGCGCTGATGCGCTTGGCCGTGACGCCCTCGCCAGTCCACCAGTCGTACCCGATCGGGTCGAAGATGCTGATGCTGTTCTCTTCCTCCACCGCAGCGCGAATGGCTGGGTTCCAGCGCTCCAGCGCCTTGGGCATCAGGTCGCAGGAAACGTCCGCGCGCGGTCGAGCCGCCGGCGCCGTCGGAAGCGATTTGATAGTCATGGTCTCTCCAGTCGGCTCAGGCGGCCTGGTTCAAGCGAGGAAGTGAAATCAGCGCGTGCGCCATCATCGGACCAGCCGGGTTGCCGGTTTCCAGTGCCTCGACAGCGAGGTCGATAGCCTGGCGCATGGCGGCCTTGTCGCCGCTCTCATTGGCCGCGACCAGGCGAAGCATGTAGGCCGTCGCTGCGGGCGACACACCACCCGCAGTGGCTCCCAACTGCTCCAGCGGAACCAGCGCGGACTGCACGGTGAAGACATCCCCGCCTTCGATTGGTGGCAGGTTTTCCAGGCGACGGACCTCGTTACGGCTCATCCAGCCGTTCTGCAGTGCAGTGTTGTACCAAGCCGCACGGGCGGTGCTGTCGGCGCGCAGCAGCCCCTCAACTGCGAACTCGGCGAAGAACTCATCCGCATCGGCCTCGCCGATCAGACAGCGCGTGATCTCCTGCTCGATGTTCACCAGCAGCGGCCGGAGGCTATTGGTCAGGAAGTGGAGGTTCTGCGCCTCCACAGAGCTGGCCCAGCTGGACTGCTTGTCCATGTGCCCCACCATGAACGGCGGGACGCGGAACCAACGACACATCTCCTCGACGTTGAACGACCGCGACTCCAGCATCTGCGCAGCTTCGGGGTTCATCGTGATCCCCTGGTACTTCAGGCCGGCCTCGGCAACCATGATCTTTCCGGCGTTCTGCGATCCCATGAAGGCGGTCAGGCTGGCCCGAAGATCTTCTCGCTGCTTCGGGGTGAGAGTCGTATCACCGCTGAGAATCCCGGAAGCCTGCATGCCCTGGGCGAACACCTTGGCGGCGGCCTCCTCGGCAGACATCGCCGAACCGAAGATTTCGCGGCCCATGGTCACCGGGAGCATGCCGCAGACGCCATCCAGGCCGAAGCCACGGATGTGCATCAGGTTCTTCTCTGGAATGACGCGCTCCACACCGTTCTCGGTGTAGGTGTACTTCAGGCGACCGCTGTCTTCGCGCTTCACCCGCATGTACTGAGGCAGCAACGGGACAAGCGCAACAACGCGAGTGCCGATCATCTTCTTCTCGACGAAGGCGTTTCCACGCAGGCAGATGCTCGCCACCACCATCAGCATGAAGCGCTGCGGGGTCATCTCGGCATTCGGCGTACGGCAAAGCAGCCTGAACAGCGGATGATCCTTGGCCTGCTCGCGGGAGCCGTCCGGAAGGCGCCGGTAGAGTTTCAGCGGCAGCGTGGACACCGACTCCGAGAGAAGCCGCACGCACGCCCATACCGTCGAGAGCTGCAAGGCCTTATCGACGGTCACGTTCTTTCCGCTCGCCGAGGTTCCGAACCACTCCTGCCAGAACGCGCCGTCGGTCAATCCGATAGGCACTCCGAGCCAATCGAGCAAGGCGGACTTGAACCGCCCGGGTTTCTTTTTGTCGCCCATCAGAGGCCTACCATGATCGGGTTGGAGGTGAAGTCGTCCAGATCGCCTGAGTCTTCGACCTCAGCCTTCGATGCGCCGATCGCCATCAGCAGCGCGGTCATATCGTCAATCTTGTCGGGCGACTTCTTCTTGTCGGGCGCCATGCTCATGTTCCCGTCATAGCGCGGGATCACGTTGGAGGCGCACCAGTTCAGCAGCGGATCGCCGCCGTGGGCCAGCTTGCCGCTGATGTAGGCGACCTCCAGGGCCTGCATCGTCGGGTGGTAGGACTTAGTGCCCTGGATGAACTCCAGCATTGGCACCTCCTCCGCCACCAGGCGGTTGACCAGGTCGGATGCGTTCCAGCGGTCGTACGCAATCAACTTCACGCCGAAACGCTCAACAGCCGCGAGAATGTCCCGCTCGATCACTGCATAGTCGGCGACGTCACCCTCGGTCTGCTTCAGCAGACCCATCTCAACCCAGGCAGCGTACGGCACTGTGCCGCGCTCAGTGCGGAACGCCACCGAACTCTCCGGGGCCCATCGCCAGCCGTGGGTGTACAGCATGCCGTCCACGTTCCACACCAGGCGCAAGCACGTCAGGTCGGTGGTGCTGGCCAGGTCGAGGCCGCCCCAGCATGGGTACTGCGCCAGCCATTCAAGATCCACCTCGCCGGAGCACTTGCCCCACTTCGTCAGGTCGACCCAACCGGTCGCCGTCGAGGCCGGCCGGTTGAGCCGTTTGATGCGGAACTCCGCCAGCTTCGAGGGCATCTGCTTAGCCTCGATCGCTTCCTTGCGAATGGCGGAGAGCAGATGCTTGTTGGCATCCATGAGCGGATTGGCCTTTACCCAGACCCGCTCGTCGAACTCGTCGTCCGCCTTGATCTTGAGGGTCTTGTTCTCTTCGTCGACGGCGTAGAAGACCACCAGGAAGTGGTCAGCCGTGGTACCGAAGACGCCCGCCAGCAGCCGCTTCGCGAACTGCCGCATCTCTCCCCACGGCCCCGGGTTGGTGTAACCCTCGGTAGTGGTGTACAGCCACAGCGGGTTGCCGCGGGCGCCGGCCGCCGAGGTCAGGACGTTCAGCAGGTCAGCGCTCTTGTGCGCGTGGATCTCGTCGAGACCGACGTGCGACGGGTTCAGACCGTCCTGCGTGCTGGCCTTCGCGTGAATCGGCTTGAAGGCGGCGCCCGTCTCGAAACGAGTGATCGCCTTAGCCCACGTCTCCAGGCCGAAGGCCTCGCGCAGCGCTGGGGTCTTTTCAACCATGCGCTTTGCAACATTGAAGATGATGCTAGCTTGTGGAAACGTCGTCGCCGCGCTGATTACCTGAGCGCCCTCCTCCGGCTCGCAGCATTCGCAGTACAGCAGAATGCTTGAAGACAAGGTGCTCTTGGCGTTCTTCCTGGCCACCGCGAACAGGGCCGATGTGAATCGGCGCGGGTAGAACCGGCCGTCGTCGGACCAGCCATCTACCTGAATCCACTCGCGCTTGCGGAACCCGAAGAGCTGCACGACAAAGAAGACGTGCGACGGGTGCATAACGATCGTAGGCGTATCCCACTTCCCCTCGACGTGGGGCAGCTTCTCGATGAAGTCGCATGCATCGTTGGCATGCCACTCATCGAAGAAGAACGGACAAGACTTCTTTTTCGCCCGCTTCAGATCGTCGACAAACCGCTTTGCAGCCTGACGTATCAGCAGACCATGCTTCTTACGACTCTTATCGGCGATTGCTGCTTTGGCATAGTCGAGGGCGATTTTGACGTAGTCACGCACCGCGCCTCCCATTCTTCGCAAATGGATTGCCGGCCTGCTTCTCGCCGGCAGACGAAACCTTGCGGCGACTGGCCGGAGTCATTCCGAACTCAGAAAAAAGCGCCTTGAGAGCGGTTTGCTCGGCGGCGGTCGCCTCCATATCGGCACGCGCCTTCTTGCGGAAACACTGCCAGGCGAAGCAAAGCTGCTCTAGCGAGTACAGGTCGACGACCTGCAGAACCTTCGCGGCAACCAACTGAGGTCCGAGCTGGTTCCACATTTCGGCGCCGTCTCGATTCAGGTGCATCGGTGGCTCTGGGAATTCTTGGATCAGATCGAACTCTGGTGCATCCGGCACATCGCGATCCGGGCGATCAGTGCCTGCCAGAACCTTGAGGTGCGGAGGCGTGCTCTTCCGCCCCATAAATCGAGCCTCACATTTTCAAAATAGAATTTTGACGGTGCGAAAATTTGGCTCCCCCCGTCGTTCGGGGCTCGAAAGTTCCAGACTTTCGATACCCCCCTCCCGGTGCTTTTTTGCACCACTTTGGTGCATCAGTCATTCGACTGCTCAGGCGCGCCCGAACCCACCAATCCGACCTTCTCGCCGATCTGGTTATGACAGGTCCAGCACAGGGCGCGCAGGTTGTCCCATGAGAGCGCTAGCTCCGGATGACTCTTGACTGCCTTGATGTGGTCGACCATTCGGCTCTCGACGATCAGCCCTCTACCCTCGCATTCCTCGCAGAGTGGATGGAGCTTGCGGTAGTAGATGCTTAGACGACGCCACCGCTCGGTCTTGTAGAAGGCATCGCTATCGTCACGGCGTGCGTTGTACTTCTTGTGGGCCTGCTTGGCTGATGCTGCGCGGCGCTCGTCAGCAGCCCTCTTGTGCATCGCGCAATAGAAGCTGCCGGTAACAGAAGGCTTGCCGCACCCGACCTCACTGCATATCCGAGCTGGTCGTCTCGGCATGGGTCACTCCTGTCGCTCGATGCAGTCCAGCACCTGTACCGCGCACGCTGTCAACGCAGCCTCAACGGCATCGATTGCCGCGGTTGCGTCCTCACCGTTCGCCAGCGGCGGGCGGCCTGGGAGCCGACATGGCGTCAGCGGGCACTTGGCCTGCTGCGCGGTAGGCGCTGGGGTCAGTGGTTTCGGGGCGGGCGTACATCCGACCAAGGCCAGCAGGGATGCCAGCACGCAGCCAGTCGCGAACAGCCTGGTCATTCTCTTTCAACTCCCGTAACGCCGCAGCGTGGCGCGTACCCTGTATCTCCAAGGCCTGGCCAAGCTGGCGGGTTTGCCGTTCGATCTCGGCGACGCGGCCGATCTGGCGTTGCTGTTCAGCGAGAACGCCGGCCTGCAGGTCGATCAGTTGCTGTCCACGGTCACGCTCCTGCGCCGCGACCTCAGCACGCTCCCGCTCTGCAGTCACTTGCAAGCTCAGGCGGTCCATCCGCCACATCATCCCCATCGCAACGAGCGCGACGATCAACCATGGAACCCACCTCATCACGCACCAGCCAGGGCAGCCCGCGCCCAATCGAGGCGAGCCGCACGGTCGTCTGCGCCGTTGTGGCCGCCGTTGATCTTCAGCGTGATCCGCTCGAATCGGCCTTGGTCAGCCAGGTCGTTTAAACCCCGCGACCTCCACCACCACCCCGCGGCGATTGCTGCCCAGGTCCGTTGCTCCAGCAGTTCCGGTTGCGCCACCAGTGGCAGCGCCAGGGCGCGGGCCGCTTCGGCGTAGTTGTCGTGGCCCGTAATCATGATCAGGCCGCGTCCCCGGTATCGATACCCATCGCCCGTATCCGGTGAGCCGTTGCCCATCCGGCTTGCGTAGACGCGGTTCGCGATGCGCTCTGGCTGGCGGGCGTACTGCCGCGCCTCGGCCGGCGTGAACCGCTTCGGCCAGGTCTTGAGCAAGCCCTCGGCTGAGTAGTTCAGGTTCTCGACCAGGCGCTTGAGGCTCTGGCTTTCGTGCCCGACCTGAGCCAGGAACATCGCCACGCGCTCGGGCGTGTTGATCTCGAACCGAGCCATGGCACCGTTGAGGTGCTCCAGCCAGATCGTTGCAGTCGCAGCACCGCACCCGGTAGCGCGGTCGAGTTGATCGGCGGTGATCTTCATTCGCCAGCCCCTCGGCGCGGCAGCTTGATCCCTGCGTAGCGGTCGGCCAGGTCGCGGATCTTCTCCACGCCCAGGAAGCCGATCCAGCCACCAATGAAGGTGGCCATACTCTGCGGCACGCCGAAGAACTCGAAGCCGCTGATGATTGTCAGCGCCAGCCCACCGCACAGCGCGCCCTCCAAGAGAGCCTGCCGGCGAGTGCCGCCGCCGTAGATAATCCTGGCCATAGCCATGGCCCACGACAGCAGGGAGGCGTAGATGATCGGCGCATGCTGGCTCAGCCAGGCGAGCAGGGCCGCCCAAGTGTCGGGTTTGTCAGGCATCTTCATCGTCTCGATTCCCCTCGCCGGGGCGGAAATGAAAAGCCCAGCTCGAAGGCTGGGCTTTTTTCTATGGCGTTCGGCTCTGCGGCAGTTCGCCTAAGCGGCAAAACCGCAATGTATGACGAAAGGTACAGGGCGCGATTATCACTGTCAATACGTCCAGGCTGTACATTTTTTCAGGCAGCCTTTTTATCCTCCATCACGAAGCACGCCAGCAGAGCCGACAGGCCCGCTCGAACCAGCATGCGTGCGTCCGCGTAGCTGATCCCCATCCGGTCCTGAATATCTCGATACGACATGCCATGGATGAAGCAGAGGATCAGGCTGCGGATGGCATCCGGGTCTTCGTCGTAGAGGCGTGCGAGAAACCGGTCTACTTGCAACGCCCGATCATCGCTGATACAGGGGATCACAGCGGCAAACCGTTTTTCGTTCGCCGGGTTACGTTTCATCAGCGCCAGCATGGGCGAAGAGCCGCGCGGCGTGCCATTGTCGGACCATACCCACAGCCCGTATTGCTCCATCAGAAATTCCAACGCCTTGATGTTCATTTCAGTCGCCTCTGAAGTGGGAGCCGCCGGCGCCCCTCTGGTTGTTCTCTTCTCGCGCCAGCCTGCTCGCCTGGCGTCGCTGCTCTTCCAACAGCCGCTTTACCCACATCCGCAGTTGCACAACCGCATCCCGCTGCTCCAGCGCCAGCCCCGTCGCCCCGTCGACGAAGCCAGCGGCGCCGCACGCGTCGCAATCAATGTCGTAGAACACTCCCCGGCGCTGACCGTGGCCATTGCATGCGGGGCACGGAACCAGGTGACGCGGTTTGTTCGTAAGATCCGGACCATGCTTCCTCATGCGGCAGCCCTCTTCGCGTCCCTGGCCTTGGCTCGATACAGGGCCTTGATTGCCTTGATCTCTTCCACAGTCCACTTTCTTGCACCGTGCGGACCCTCCAGGCGCGCTACAGCCGCAGCGCCGATCTTCGCCACAAGGTTGATCCGGTAGTTCACGACGTCTCCCGACTTGTGGTTGTTGCATGGGGCGCATTGCTTGTGAACGTTGTCCTCGTCGAACCTCAACTCGGGATGGGAACCGACGGAGCGGTAATGCCCGGCGTGATACTGCCCGTCATGAAAGCGCCCACAACTGATGCAGGGGCGGTCCCAGTCGCGCCAGCGGATGAACTCGTTGAATGCGGCCTGGGCCTCCCTCAAGTGGTCTGCACGATTCTTCAACTTCTCTTTCCGAACCTTGACCTCGCGGCGCTCGCGTTGCTGGATCGACTTGCGCTCCTTCTCCTGCTTCTGCCGAGCGATGACGATTCCGCACTCTGGGCTGCACCACGTCTGAAACGACTTCACCGGGACGAAGGGCGCGCGGCACGTCGACACTGCGCACTTCTTCGGCCGGGGCTTCCGTGCCGACAACGTCATGCCACCTCCCGCGGGAAGGTGATCTGGTGATGGCGCTCGCAAACACCGCACGCCTCCTTCGCAGTCGCAACCGGGGTGCAAATGAATTCACCCTGCACACTGGCCCGGTAGTGAGCCTCGCCGGCGACCAGGAGCTTGCAGACCTTGTAGGGCGGCTGGGTGTCGCTAACCATCAGATAGTCGTTGAGTACGCTCCACTTCATGAGCGATCTCCTCCTTTGAGTTGTTTTCGAAGCTGCGCAAGCGCAGCAATTCCAACGGATTGGGTTCGCGCTTTCTGGTGGGTGACCTCTCCCTCCGGAACCTTCCCGAGCGCCTCGCCACGCGCCAGCTTCTTGATGATCTGTCGGTACGAGATCTCCAGCGCCGCCAGCCCATCCTTTCTTGCCAGAGCCTGCAGCCGGCTGAATCCAGCGCCAGCGGCTGCCCAATACACCGCAGGGCAACTCCATTTCGCGGCTCCGACCATGGCTGGGTGGGTATTGGCCAGCGCCTCGCGATATGCGTCATCGAGGGATGGCAGGCCGAAGACCTCAGGAGCCCAGCACCAGGCGCAGAACTGGCCGGCAGACGGAACAAGCGGCCTGGCCTGCGCGCTCAACGCTCTTACCCCGGCCTGCAGTTGCTCGCGGCGCGTAACCTGTTGCCGGACGATCTCTGCCAGCCACTCCGCCTTCGCGGCGTTCTCGACCTCATCGCTGGGCCAGGAGCTTCGCCATCCAGGGCAGATCGCCTTGATCCGCAAGAACAACCGGTCGACCTCGCCTCTCGTCTGGGGATCGACCTTCACCGCCGGCTGGGACAAGGGGCGCAGCCCCGCGCCCTGATTCACATGCGCCAGCACAGCACCGACCGATTGCGGTTCGAACTGCCTGCGGGTCATAGCTGCACCTGGTCAGTCCAATCGGTCGACGGCGCGGAACCGGCTGTCGCCCACTTCGTCCGGTAAGCGCCAGCCTTGGCCAGTAGCAACCCGAACTCATGGCAACTGTCGACCAGGAACTTGTCATCCAGCCCGACGAAGAACGCCGCCACCGCAGGCGCCTCGGCGCCGAGGGCGGCCACCAGTTGCTTCACCTGGGAATTGACCTTTGCGTTCCGCACCGGCTGAACACTCCAGCGCGCCTCGTAGGCAGCCCGGTACGCTGCCCACACACTCCGGCAAGCCTCCTGCAGCGCTTCGCCAGCCGCCGGCCCGGAACGGGTCGGCAAAGGTGACGGTTCCCCTGATGGTTCCCTTGTAGGTTCTATTACGGTTCTGGGTGCAGCATCTGCGGGGGTGGGGTGCATCTCCTGCGGGGGTGGGGGTGCAGCATCTGCGGGGGTGGGTGCAGATGCTGCGGGGGTGCATTTCCTGCGGGGGTGAACCTTCTGCGGGGGTGCAAATGCTGCGGGGGTTACGGTGAACATCGTCGAGCGCCCCTGGCGCGCTTCAATGCTCAGCGCCTTGCACTCGTTCAGCACCTTGATGGCCTGCTGCACGGCACGTTCGGACAGGCAGGTGCGCTCGGCGATCTTCGCCACCGAAGGCCAGCACACGCCCTCGTCGTTCGCGTTATCCGCCAGGCTGATCAGCACAGCCTTCTGCGCCGGCGTCAGGCCCTGGAGTGGCCAGCAGGCCGACATGATGATCGTGCTCACTGACTCACCTCCGGCGACACATTTTCTTGATTCGTGATTTCGTGTCGCGACACGCTACCGAGGATCACAGCTTGCCCTCCTCGATCTTCCGCGCCAGCACCGACAGCCCCTTGGCAGTGATGCGTACCTGGCTCGCCGCACGCTCGTCGCCCTGGTCATCACGAACGAGAACAGTCACCTTGTGCATGATCCAGCCGTCTTGGATTCGTGGCTGATAGCCGATCCAGCGAGCAGAGCCGCTCCGGCGGTAGATCCATCGGTTCTGCTGGAGCCAGTCGAAGAGCCGGGCGGGGTTGATCTTGAGGTGCTTCGCTGCGTCGGTTATGCACATCGTGCCGGCCGCACCGCTGAGCCGCTCCAGGGCCTGGACCTTGGGCGCCTGCTCGCTGATGACCAACTGCAGCGCCTGATTCTTCTCGACCTGATCAGCGGCCAGCCTCAGTGCATCCGCCAGATTCGTAGGGACGGCGGGCACACCATGCGCTAGCTGAGACTCCAACTCCTGCCAGCGGTCCACCAGGCGCGCAGTGAATTCCGGGCTGAGCTGCGCAACAACAACGAAGCTGTCGCGCTTGTCGACGAGATAAACACTCACGGGCCGCGCCCCAGCGCCAGCGTGGGAGGTTTCCTCCGACGGAGTAAACCTGATGACCCCCTTCTCGCCGAGGCGCTCGATGGTCCTCTTCACGTTGTCGTGTCGGGACTCGACCAGCGCCGCAATCTCGCGGCTGCTCATCGCCAGGACCGGGCCTTGTTGGATGACTGCAACTTGTGACATATTGTCTCCGTTGGATGTTCGGCACCGCCTTCCGGTGCCTCCTCAGAAAGCCCGGTTGCCCCCGGGCTTTTTGCTGTCTGCTCTACTGGATGCCTGAACAGGGGTGTTGACCACCTAGTTGGCGCTGGCCCCGGCAAATAGACTGGATGCTCAGGACGCAGCCTTATGAGGCTCGTCCTCTTCACGTGCCTGAAGGACCCCCGCGGAGGCTTTTTCCAGCACGCATTGGTGCTGGTACGAAAATCCACCCTCCGACTTGCACTGTGAAATCCGCCCAGGACTCACCCCCAGGGCCACAGCAATGGCGCGCCCCGTTTTGAAATGGGTGAGCGCCTCTTCGTAGGTCATTTGGCTGGCTCCTTGGTTTTTCGCGAGTTTAGAAAAATAAACCAAGGCGCGCAAGTTATCTAAACCGCCAGATGTTTAGAATGCTAAACATGGAACTCAAAGACAGAATCAGAGCGAGGCTAAAGGCCCTGCGACTAAGCCAGTCAGAACTGGCGAGCCGCGTGGGTGTGTCGAAAGGAACCGTCACCTTCTGGATGAACGGCACGAACCTCATCAAGGGCGAAAACCTGATGGCTGTCGCTCGGGAGTTGCAGTGCTCGCCCGAATGGCTGATCTCCGGGACAGAGGCAAAGCCCAGCAGCAGCCAGGCAGAGGCCGTAATAATTGGCGACCTGTCACCCTGGGACGACTCCACCCCTCTTGATGATGACGAAGTCGAACTGCCGCTCTACAAGGAAGTTGAATTGGCTGCCGGATCAGGTCGAACGACTGTTCAGGAGATGCCTGGACGCAAGCTTAGGTTCTCTTACGCAACCCTTAGAGCGGCGGGCGTTGATCCGACTGCCGCGGTGTGTGCTCGCATCACGGGCAACAGCATGGAACCCCTCATCATGAGCGGAGCGACCATAGGCATCGACAGGGCTACCACCAAGGTCGTGGATGGAGAGGTATATGCCCTGGAGCACGAAGGCATGCTGCGAGTGAAATACCTCTACCGACTTCCCGGTGGAGGTCTTCGCCTGCGAAGCTTCAACCGAGAAGAGCATGCAGACGAGGATTACGGACCAGAGCATGTCCGAGACGACCACATCCGCATCATAGGCTGGGTGTTCTGGTGGTCGACGGTCCGCAATCGCGGGGCTTTCAAGTAGGACTTACCTGCAATCCTTAGGATCGCAATGGAGCTAAAGGTCAGATGCTGACCGGCCGGGCTTGCAGCAATATATCTAGGTCGATATAGTGTACGAACTGATTGTTCACGATGACGCGACTGCGGATCTACGCGGAATTCTGGCAAGCAACAGGCGGAAGGGTCTGAAGCTTGTCGCGCTGATCCAGCAGTTGCAGGATGATCAAGACCTGTTGGATCGCCTGACGCAGAGCGACTACGGGGGCCGTCCCAATGCGCCGCGTCCAAGAAGCGCAACCTTCAACACCGGAATGTGGCGGGCTGCACAAGATCACGGAATGAACCTCTGGCGACTACGCTCGTTTCAGGTGGAAATTCTCGACTTTAGGTTCATCTATGCCTTTTTTGCCCCAGGCACCTACATCGTTTTAGCCATTGTCGAGAAGGCTATGCACGGTGACAGCACAGACGCGAGATTTGACTATGAGCTCAGCCACCCTATCTCCCAGCGCATCCAAAGCGCCTACAGGCGCCTTGAGGATGAGCGTTGCTAAAGATCAAGCAGCAGCAAGCGTGGCCCTTGGTAGCAATGTGCATCCTCTGGTGCGCACCTACTCCGTAACGAATCTTTCGCAGCAACACAACGACTTCGAGGCGCTGATGGTCGAGCTAGAGCGAGACCCAGAAAGCGCCGCGGAATTGGCGGACGCCAGGGCGTGGGTAGCGGACACCTTTTACCCAGGCGAGAGCGACACCCTCAGAACCGTCCGGCTACGCAAAGGACTTTCCCAGATGCAATTGGCTGAGCGATTACAAACCAGCCAGCCGCAAGTGGCAAAGATCGAGTCAGGCAAGGTTGACCCGCAGTACTCGACGCTGGTCAAGCTTGGCGCTGCTCTCGATTTGGATCCCAATGCACTGTTCCGTCTTTTCGAAGCTCAAGCAGCCAGCAAAAGGAATTCAGATCAATGAGCCGCTTTGTCTATGCCACCTACTGTGATGATGTACGTCTTGAAATTAACGGGAAAACAAGCCTCATAGGCGTGTATGCAGACGCTATGTTCGTGCAGGGCTTCCCGACTAACCTAATGAAGCTTTGCGTGGTGGTTAATGCTTTAACCCCTCCTGACAGGCCCTTCAACGGGTTCAAAATCAGCGCCCTCTTCAACAACAAGGCCATTGCTGAGATGGAGGTTCCGCTTGCTCAGCTTCAAGAGGAGGCTTCAAAAAACCCCGCGACGTCGTCAAAGAACGTGCAAGCACAAATGATCTTTGCCCCTCTTGCCATAGACCAGCCCGGCGAGATGAAGATCCTTTTCACCTCTGATGGCGAGACCATCGAGTCCAACGCCCTTCAAATCATGGTCGCACCAGAAGGCGCCCCTATCATCTTCACCTAGGCCACAGACAACTGTCCCGAAAGCCCGCCCAGTGCGGGCTTTTTTGCGTTCGTTCGCCTAGAAAGTTTAGATTTCTAAAATAAATCCTTGACCTTCTCTGTTTAGTTTTCTAAATTTCATTCCAACGAGCCAGCAATCCAGCGCTGGCCCAGTCCACCGAGCCGACCGCTCTTTAACAACGCAAGCAAAACGCCGCTGGCCAAGCCAGGCATTGACGTACCCGGCGTGGGCGAATCCCACCTGAGTACGCCGTATTGCCTAAGCCACCAGCGGCTGAACCAGAAAACGTATGGAAAGAAATCATCGCCCAGGCACAGGTGGCGGGTAACGGTGCTCAAGACTGCGGCGCGCGGCATGCCGGCGACACGGTCAACCCTGACAGCAATGACGAAAGACCCGCGGGTTGTAGAAGCCCAGTAGGCGAACGCGGGAGCAACACCGATTTCACTGGCTGGCCCTCCACCGAGGGCCAGACGGGAAGTCAACCGAATGCACGGAGCATGCACCAGATGAGCCAGCAAACCCTGCAAGACCTGCTAGCAGAAAGAGTCTCCCTTTACGCAGCATCCGACAGGCCGCGCGAACTGATCGACGAAGGCATCGACAAGCTGTTCAAGGAAGTCGTGAGCGACGCGTTCCGCTCCTATGGAGATTTCGGCGGCGCCATCAAGGAAGCTGTCAAAGCTGCGCTGCCGGCAAACGTGTCCGACATCCTCGACCTTCAGCGATACAACGCCATCGTCGCAAATGCACTTCGCCAGCGCTGGGAGTCGGCTGGCCTGAGTGCGGTCATCTTGGAACAAGCCGATAAGTCGATCGCCGAGGTGCTTACCGGCGATGGCCTGCTGACCGGCGAGGTGTCGCTCAAGGCCCTGCTAGAGGAATTCATCGAGCACCACAAGGAGTGCGCCACCGAAGCCCAGTGGGAGCGCCCAGAGATTCGCATTGAAGAAGGCGACGGCAGCTACTCCCACAAGACGCTGCACATCTATTTCGATCCTGAGCCGGAAGAACGTTACCGGAGTGGCGTCTACTCATCCTCCGGCCGAAGCAACTACAGCCTGAAGCACGCCATTCACATCAGCATCAAGGGCGAGCGTGAGACCGGGGATCGCTGGAAGCCAAGGGTACAGTTCGGCGAAGTCTATAGCGCCAAGCTCGATGACAAGAAGATCGCCATCGAAATGCAGGTGTACTCGAAGTGGGAGCGCATGCTGGCATCACTGTACTTCGGCAACGCCATTCTGGTGATCGACTGCGACCCAGACGACCTGAGCTACGGCCTGTACGACTGAACAGCCAGCGCCACGTCAGCCTGACGTTAACTGCCCGATCCACTTGGTTCCCCATCGCCAGGCTGTATCGGAGAGTGGTCTGGTCGCACAGCGCTAGAGGTATAGCGTGTGCTGCGGGTACTACCTGATTCAGTTCAGAGTCACGCCGCCAGATGACCCAATCCAGCCGGACAGAGACTCAGCACCGGCCAGACCACTCCCCCATACAGCATCACGCAATCACAACAGACGGAGGCCTCATGGCGGCCAAATCGTTCAAGCAAATGGTTTCAACGAAGGAGATCCGGCGCGCCGATGCATACAAGGTCCGCCTCGAAGACCTCCACGAAGAGCCAGGACTCAACTGGCGGCGTTACACCGATGCGTTCCACAAGTCTGTTGAGGAGCTCGCGGAACTCATCGCCGGCGGGATGGAGGTAGATCCCCTCGAGGTGCGCCCTCGCGAAGAGGGAGGCGTCTGGATCGTTACAGGTCACCGCCGCACAAGAGCTTGGCGCCTGCTCGACCTCGCAGGGCGCCTCCAGCGAGATCCGAAGACCGGAGAATTCCTCGTCAGCGTAGTTCCTTCGAAGGCAAAGGACAGGCGCCAGCGCCTGGCGCGCGTAAGCACCAGTCAGGACCAGTTCGAACTGACCCCTCTCGACTACGCCGAAGGCTGTCGCCGGATGCATGAAGAGGAAGGCATGACCCCTGCAGAGATCGCCGCGGAGATCAAAAAGACGCGCCAGCGAGTCGAGCAGTTCTTGAAGCTATCTACTGCGAGCGAGGGGGCAAAAGCGCTCATCGACGCGGGGAAAGTATCGGCGTCGACGGTGACCAGGCTGGTTCGAAAGCACGGCCCGGATGTTGAGGGAATCATCCTTGAGCGGCTGGAGAAAGCCAAGGAGCGGGGCAAGAAGAAGGTGACTCCAGCGGCGATGGTTGAAGCTCCCGCTTCTGGATCGTCGGTCGTCCCGAATTGCGACGCTGTTGTCGCGCCTCCCCCTGCTCCAGCTTCAGCTCCACACGACGAGCTGATGAAGGTAGTTCGCGAGATCGTCCGATCCTTCCCTACGGAGGTCCGCGCAGGCCTTGCCGAGGGTGCCGAGGCGATCACCGTCACTTTCAGGGCATCGCAGATCGAGCGATTGACCGAGATCCTCGCCAAGGCTGACGAAACCTAGAGGTAAACCATGTTCATCCTTCCATTCCTCATCGGCCTGGTGCTCCGGCACCAGCGGCCCGAACCGCTGCGCGTGCTTGATAGCGCCAGCGCCGATCCTGACCTTGGTGCCACGGCACCGACAGGCCGAGAACGATGTACCGGCGGGGCGTCCGGAGTTCGGGTTCCAGGCGTCCCGCCAAGAATGCTTCAAACCATAAGGCGGTTTGTAAGTAGGTGCGGGGCGGTGGGCGCCCCGCATCACCCCTCTCTCGACTCCATGCGCCAGCACTCACCGCGATGCCCATCGGCAAATAATCGCGCCGCCGAGTGCTGACCCATGCAGTCAAGGAATCAACCATGCACGCAACCATCAACTGCGGCGGATGGATCGGCCGCACTGGCCTTGGTCTCGCGCCGCGAGAACTCGAAGCCACGGCCTGGAGCGCCAGCGAACTGACCGCCAAGGAAGTCGCCCGCCGCATGGGCATCGCCCCGGGGACCGTCGAAAAGCGCCTCGACGACGCGAAGTTCAAGCTCGGCGTGCGCAGCGTGCGCGGGCTCGTCCTCGAAGCGTTCCGCAGGGGAATCATCTCGCCGGCCGTCTTCGTTCTCGCCTTCCTCGTCGCCGGCCACCCGCTGATCGATGACGACCACATGAACCGGAATCGCCGGCCGAGCAACGAGCGGCGGCTCACCGAAGCTCGCACCGTGCGGCGCCTCGAAGAAATCACCATCAACGCGTAGGAGAACCATCATGCTCAAGCATCAGGAACAAACCGAAGTTCTCTCCGGCCTGCTCTCCCGGACCGCCCTCGCCCGCCTGGCGTTCGGGCAGCGGCTCATGGCTCCTGCTGTTGCGGAACCCTTTCGGGTAGTGCCCCAGGGTCGCGGCTTCTTCCACATCGTCGAGACGACCACCGGGAAAGTGCGCGGATTCCGCCGCAGCCACAACGAAGCATGCGCATACGCAGAGCACTTGAAGCGCCAGCAGGCCACCAAGTGACCAGGCGCCGAGCAATTCGAACCGGCGGCATCGGTGCAGCCCTGGGCTTCATCGTGCTTGTGTTCATGCTCCCCGCTGCAGTCCGGCAGCAGCCGCCCAAGACCCCGCCGGCCGCAGCGGCGCCACGGGTTCAGGAGGCGAAGCCGCGAACAGCCTCCTACCGCGCCAGCATCCCAAGCCTACAAACCTACATCTTCTGACCGGAGCCGAATGGTGATCAGCAAACGCCAGGCCCTGCTCAGGAAGCCATGGCGAGAGCTGACTACTCGAACGACTGAGCTCGGCGTCGAGAAGCTTTGCCCCGGCTGCCTGCAGTGGTGGCCACAAGATGAAGAGTTCTTCTCCTTCATCTCCACCAGATGCCACTTCCACAACGAATGCCGCGCATGCAGGGCAGCAGCCCAAGCCAGGCGGCGACAATCGAGGATCGCAGCATGAGCCTGCCAATCAATGCACTGAAGGATGACGAACTGCTGCACTACTCGCAGTTCGATTCAGGGGCGGCCGACGAGCTGGCAAGACGGCTCGCAACGGGCGACCTGCATATAGTCGATGAGCTAAGCGAGCTTGAGGAATACGCCAGGGAGCTGGAAGAAGGGAAAGAAGAGGCAGACGACGACCTTGAGGTTGAGCGGGCAAAGTGCCGCGACGCCCTCGCCGTGCTCGAAGCCCTAGTGCAGTCAGAGCCAGAGAAGGTAGGCGACGCACTGCATTCAATCAGGTCAGCAATAAAAATTCTGGAGGGCTGATGGCCAAGACCAACGCCCAGCGCCAGCGGGAGAAGCGCCAGCGACAGCGAGAGGCAGGCATCCCCGAGCGCAAGCTACCCTCCCCGCCGGCGATCGACGCCGCTTTCGAGCGCCTGCAGGCGGTCGGCGATTTCGAGGATTGGAGAGAAGCGTTCTCGACGCTGCTCCTCAACGCCTCAGCCCTACCCGATGCCGACCTTCTGCCTCTCCTCGTCGTGTCGCGACACGAATACACGCCAAGCGAAAACGTGTCGCGACAACTACTAGCCGCCGGACTCTCCGTAGCCGACGACGAACAGTAACCCACCACCAGATCACCGACGCTAGCAAGCCTGGCGCGGCTCTACTCGTCCTGAGGATTACCACATGAGCACTTTTGCCGTGTTCGGCATGACGCGAGACGTAGCGCTCGCCATGGCCAAAAAAGAAGTGAAGTCGGTACGCAAGACCCCGCTCGGGGATGAGCATGTTCCGATGAGCGAATGGCTCGCCGCAGTCGAGCGAAAGGCCGACAACATCATGACCGGAACAAAGGTCGTCCAGTTGAGCCAGTTGCTGGATACGCCGGATTTCTGTCAGCAGTTCATCGAACTCGCGCGGAAGACGCTGGAATGCCGCGACATGCAGATCCGCGCCAGGGTCCAGCTTTGGAATGACGACGGCACGCCAGTCCTGACCAAGAAGCGCAAGCACAAGGTCGAGTGGCAGCAGTTCGGCCACCAACCAGGGAGAGCAGCAGCATGATGAGCCGCGTCTATTTGTCCGGCCCCATGACCGGCATTCCCGAGTTCAACTACCCCGCGTTCTGCGCTGAAGAGCGGCGGATCAGAGCCCTCGGCTATATCGTCGAGAACCCGGCGGTCAACATGGTCTACCGTGGCGCGCCGTGGGAGGCGTTCATGCGCGACGGGATCAAGAGGCTCATGGACTGCGACATCCTCGCGTTGCTGCCGGGCTGGGAGCGGTCTCGCGGCGCGAACATCGAGCGCGGTCTGGCGATCACTCTCGGCATGCGCGTCGTCGACGCCGAGGCACTCCCTGCGCCCGACTTCGTCTGCAAGTGCCGCGCAATCCAGTTCACATGCTGCTCAGTACCGAGCGACAACGATCCGTTCGTGTGCCGCCGCCTCGCAGGCATGCCGGCATACCTCTCCCCGGAGGATCAACTGGCAACCGCACGCCAGGCGCTCGAAAAGATCGCCGCACTCACCGACGTCTCTACCGGCGGTATCGGTATGGACGTGCTCAAGATCGCCAAGCAAGCCCTTTCCCAATAGCTCTATCTGCGGTCAAGGACATGCATCTGATACTGCGGCTCTTTCTTCTGTTCATTGAGCGTCCAGAGGTCGTCCCTCTCACCGGTGGACATGTGGATTCTCTTATCGCGACTACATAGGTATCGAACCCTATCCAACGTCAAGTTGGTGTGGCTTGCGATCGCTTTGGTAGACCTGTAGTCAGGCGCTCCCTCTCTAGAAGACTCCGACTTTAGCCAGGAATACACCCGTCTCCCATGCAGGAAAGCCTTAAGCCAGGCATGGAAACCTTGAACGCCGTAGAGGACCAATCCAGCTACTGCCCCACCGGCGGCCCCACCAATAGATGTCGAGATAATGTCGTCCAGCAATTTCTGATCCATGGACATGCCTCCTTAGGGCTCGATCCGATTTCACGCAGAACCTAGTCCAACTACTTCCAAATCGCCAGCAGGCGAGAGGTATTCCCTATGTCCGCAGAAAAGCCGCGGGAGCGGCCAATCCTGTTCAACGACCAGATGGTCCGAGCCATCCTGGAAGGCCGGAAGACGGTCACCCGCCGGGTGATGAAGCCGAAGCCCACACCCAGTAAAGACGGCGGCCACCATTGGCCGTGCAAGGTCCACCAGTCGATGCTTCATGTTGAGCGAGAACTTCAGAATGGCGAGGGCTGTTGGTGTGGGCTGGCGGAGGCTGCCTGCCCTTTCGGTCAGCCAGGCGATCGCCTCTGGGTGCGCGAAACTTGGCAAGGGCCACTGATTTCCGATGAGGAGCAGGCCGCCAACCAGTCATGGTGGAAGGACATGACGAAGTTCCAGGACCAAGCGCACTGCGCCTATCGCGCCAGCGGTGACAACAGCGAATACGTCGATCCCGACGGTTACTTCCACTGCAAATGGAAGCCAAGTATCCACATGCCCCGCTGGGCCTCCCGCATCCTGCTGGAGATCACCGCTGTTCGCGTAGAACGCCTGCAGGACATCAGCGAGGAGCAGGCACGGGCCGAGGGATATCCCGCCGAGCGCGAATGCGAAACGGGCGGTAGTGGATTGGATGCTTGGCTCTGGTTCCGCTCCCTTTGGGGAGAGATCAACGGCCCAGAGGCTTTCGCCGCCAATCCCTGGGTCTGGGTCGTCGAGTTCAAGCGGGTGACGCCGTGAACCGCCCCATCTACTGCCGCACAACAGGCCAGCGCATCGGGCAATGCAACTGCATCCGATGCCGGCCTCCTGAGGAAACGCCATGCACACCCTCAACCTGACCGCGCTGTTCGTTGACGGCGAGGGCGGACAGCGACTGGCCGAGGTCAACGGCCTCCCACGCCTCGGCGCCCTGCTCTCCTCCTCTCAACTGCGCCAACTCGCGCGCCAGCTCAACGAGATCGCAAACGACGCAGACCAGGACGCAACTGGTTTGCACACCTACGCAGCGCCACCGTATGGAGCCTGCCAGCCATGTCATTCGACGAAAGCCCCGCAGTCCGCCGCATAAACGCCCTCTGCTCCCGCGCGCCAGCACGCTATCTGCACATTCCCACCGGCATTCACTGGGTCGTCATCGACAGCCTGGGTGAGGTCATTCAACTCGAAAACATCGAGCGACGGCGCCGACTGATCACCGTTTCTGATCTCGCCAATACCGAGGCCTGGAGAAAAATCCCATGACCGCATCGAAAATTCAGATGGACCAGATCCGCTCTACCAGCGCCACAGTTACGGATGAGAACATCCGAGCCGGCTCTCAGAAAAAATCCTCATTGAGCCCGGCCGAGGGGCTACAAGGAGCGAGCCCCGACGCCACCTGCACCTGCCCGTCCGGAGACGGCTCCCTCGTCCATCCCTGCCCGGCACATCCGGCATCGGTAGAGCAGGCAGGCGGGGATGAGCGCACGGCGTTCGAGGCGTGGATGACCTGGTTGATGGATCATGTTTACGGGCGCCTACCAGATTTCACGCTTGATGACGGTAGCGGTGCACACTACGTCAATGCCGACGTTTCATATGCATGGACCGCATGGCAAGCCCGCGCCGCCCTGGCGCAACCCTCCCCGGTGCGTTCGAGCCTCTTGATCAACGGATACCAGTTGCGCGCCGCCTTGGAATTCATCGCGCCGGATGGCACTGCCAAGCAACTGGAAAGCGAGGCCCGCATCGAGTGGCGCCAGCAGGATGCCGATTTCCTCGAAGCAGGCCTATACGCATGGTGCGCCGAATACCCCGAGGAAGGCTGCGTCTTGCTGGATGAGGAGCCAGCGACGGCGCAACCCTCCCCTGCGCAGGCCGAGCAGGCAGAGCCGGAGCGGCCGGAGGTTGTGGCGTGGCAATACCGCGTCACCGCAGGCCCGCAAACTGGCTGGAGTCTATGGCTCCCAGGGAAAGGCGAGGAGTTCGAACGCTCCTACACCGTCGAACGCCGGCCGCTTATGACCGTCGCCCAGTATGAGCGCATCACCGCCAAGCTTCATGACGCCCTCGACGAGAGCGACGGAGACCGCTGGAAGATGCGATCCGAGCGCGACGCTGCCAACGCCCGTCTGCACGAAGTAGCAACGGCCTGCGCAACGGCAGAGCAAGAGCGCGACGCCGCCCTGGCCAGGGTCGCTGAACTTGAGTCCAAGCTGGCCGAGTTGGAAATGCAGGCGCCGGTGGCTTTCCTGTACCGTGGGACCGATATGGGTGTCCAGCTCACTATTATTCGCCTGGACCATTACTGGCGGCCCAAGTACAGCACCGAGGAGCACGATTACATCAAGGGAATCCCCCTCTACGCCGCCCCTGTAGCCCAGGCTCAGCACAGCGTGCCGGAGGGGTGGATGCTGGTGCCGGTTGAGCCGCTTCTCAACATGATGAGCGACAAGGACCACGACACCAGAATCACGGCTGAGCGCCAACTGCTTTCCATACTCGCCGCCGCGCCCGGCAAGGAGGAGGTGTGATGCTCAGATCACTGAAAGTCTGGTGGTACCTGCGCAAGGCTCGGCAAGCCTACATCCACTGGATACGGGCAAATGACGATCTGGACTGCGGTAGCCATATGGCTGCCGTGATCCGTCCAATGGTCCAACAGCACATCGAAAACCAGGCGCAGTTGTTCGACTTCTACATGGACAAGCTTCGTGACCTGGGCGAACAAGTACCGGCTGCGCGCCTCAGCAAGGAGGTAGGTCATGAATAACTGCCCGCACGAAGCATGGGATTTCGGCGCCCTTCAATGCTCGGACTGCGGAGCCGTGAAGGATCACGTCACGGATGCCGAATACGCCAAGCTCGCCGCCGAGGCCCAGGCGCTCAGGGATGAGCGAGACAGCCAGCAGCGCGTCGCCATCAAGGCGATGGAAGAACTGGCAGGCCTGCGCGCAAGGGTGGTGGTTGCGCCGGAGCGGAAGCTCCTGAATGCCGGCGTCCCAGGGCTGAATCGTAATAGCGGATGGAACGCCTGCCTCGACGAACTGGCGCGCCTCAACGGCCTGACGGTCAGCGAGGGGATGTTACGGGGCATGGCCGCATTCGCACAGGAGATCATCAGCGGAGCCCTGGAGGGCGGCAGCTTCGATGGGGCAGACATCCAGGAAAGTGCAGAACGCCATGGGTTGATCGCCAAGCAGATGATGCGCGAGCCATGCCGGGGGCCAGAAGAGTACTGCGCATGCGCCTGGTCTACCTCGTTCCCGACTGAATGCTACCGGATAACGGCAGAGCTTCGCGCCCTGCTCAACCAGGACAAGGAGAACGGCAATGGCTGACGCACTGAGACCGCTGGCCTGGGCAACTATCTACAGCCGCCCTGGCAAGGAAGATATCGTCTATATCGGAGATGCAAACCCAGTGCAGGAGCGCATGGCCGATAGCTTGGGGTTGCAGCACCGGAGGGTCCAGCTTGTAGAGATTCCCGCAGGCCATGTGGTGGTTCCGCGGGACGTCCTGGAGCGCTCCATTGATCGCTGGGCATGCTGCGCCATGTCGCAGACGCCGGGCGCTGAAGAGGCATGGGAAGAACTCCGCGCCCTGCTGAGCGGGCAGGAGGGAGGGAAGCAATGAGCATGGAGTTCATCCGCAAGGCCTATGCCGTTCCATGCAAGCGCGGCGGCCAAGTCATTTACCGAGGGCGCGGCACCGAAGAGCGAGGGACAATCACAAGCGCCAAGGGCGCCCACCTCATGATCAAGCTCGACGGCGAAAGCAAGCCAAGGAAGTTCCACCCGACCTGGGAGTTGCAGTACCTGTCGGAGCAGGCATAGCCACCCATCGCCAACCACTGTACGCATATACAGCAATCTGGAAAATGTAGGCTCAACCTACCCGGATTGCATATGCCCTACCAGCCCCCACAATTCCGCCCGCCGCGCCGGCATGAACTGGCTGGCCTGAAGTACTACCGCACCGCGTCAGCTTACAACTGGCTCGGCGTAGCTATGGCCCATCCTACACGCGCCATTGAGCTTCTGATGGAGCAGTGCGAGCCAGACGTGCTCTCGCCGATGTTCAACATCGAGATAGAGGCAGTGTTGCGTCAGGCAGACGAGTATGCCCGTACCGGCCAGGTGCTAGAGCGCGAGCAACTGCGCGAAATGCTCATGCACCTGGTCTCGAAAGCCGCGGGCGACTGATCCGGAGCACCAATGAAGAAAGCCCTTTCCCGAGTGGCGGCAGTAGCCGTCATCGGCGCCAGCCTGGTCGCGCTACACGCAGTGATCGAGCTAGCGCCAGCATTCGCAGCCCTGCAATGGGGCTGCTCGTTCTAACCGCACGGTAGCCGATAGGCTGCCATTCCCCGAAAACCATTTTCCCGACCAGCGCCAGCAGGACGGGGAGGTATTGCCCATGATCAGGTTTTTGACCGCAGAAGAAGTAGCGGAGTTGACTGGATTTGTTCGGCCGGCAGCCCAGAAGCGCTGGCTATCTGAGAACGACTTTTCGTTCGTAGAGGGAGGCGATGGTCGACCGAAAGTCTTGGAGGAGGTTGTGCTAAGTCGCCTGGGCGCAAGACAGGCCAAGAAAGAGAAAGGACCGCGACTGCGGTTGACGGGATAGGAGATAGAGATGCGTCCGAGGAAGAAGGATAGACACCTTCCGATGTGCATGTTTCAGCGAGGGCCATCCTTTTATTTCGTGAGGGATGGGAAGTGGACGAATCTTGGGAGGGACTATCGCTCCGCTCTTCTTGAGTACGCGAAGCTCACCGGCGGCGCCAGCAAGGATGGGATGATCGACCTGATCGACAGGGTGATGGATCACATTGCGCCGTATCGGTCAGCGAACACGATTACCCAATATCGGGCTGTAGCCGAACGGCTGAAGGACATGTTCGCAGAGTTCCAGCCAAGGGAAGTTCTGCCGAAGCATGTTGCTCAGGTAAAGACACATATGGCGTCGACACCGAACATGGCGAACAGGACTCTCACCGTTCTCCGCGTTGTGTTCGCGCAGGCTCTTGAGTGGGGGGAAGTGGACTCGAATCCTTGCATTGGGATCAAACCTCACTCTGAGAAAAAGCGCGGCCGCTACCTCAACGACAAGGAGCTGCTATCCATTCTCGACAACTGCAGCGAGTACATGCGGTGCATCTTCGAGCTTGCCTACCTCACCGGTCAGCGGATCGGTGATGTTCTGTCGATCAAGCTCGATGACGTGAGCGATGACGGAATCGCATTTCAGCAGCAGAAGACGGGCTCGAAGGTGCTCATATCGATGACCCCGGACCTAGATGCCGTGGTGCAAAGAGCGAAAGCACTACCGCGCCCTGCCGATGCGAAGAACCTCATCTGCAACAGGAAGGGGAAGCAGGTGGACTATGCGACAACGAGAGACGCATGGAAGAGGGCTCGAGAGGCGGCGGGCGTCACCGATGCGCGAATCCATGACCTTCGCGCGAAGGCCCTGACTGATGCGAAGAAACAAGGGAAAGATGCCAGGAAGCTTGGCGGTCACACCGACCCCCGCATGACAGATCGGTATATAAGGCAGAGAGAGCATGAGGTGGCAGAGCCACCGACAATGCCGAGGAAATCGGGTTAGTA
>JAEHJW020004940.1_pt1 | contig 35962 bp, 43 predicted proteins | sample 9271431 | NCBI WGS metagenome assembly JAEHJW02 | reverse complement strand
GCACCAGGTCCTGCGGCTGCCCGTTCTCTTTGTGGCCCATACGCTCCTCCAATCGCCCGAATCGGGCGCGAGAGAAACGCTATCAATCCCGGCCGCCCCCAGTCACGCACGCGTGCCGGAAGCACACAATAGAGCTTGGAGGACGGGGCGAGAGCGCGGTTCGCCACCATTGCAAAGAGCGAGCGCTCGACATCGAAGTCGAACTTACGCTCGGCGAGCACCTCGCCGATCACCTCCCCGACACCGACCCGTCGCCACAGTTGCTCGAGCACGTACAGGTCCCCGTAGTGGAAGGCTTGCACGAGCTGCCAGCTCGGGTTGTCCGCTACGATCTCCTCCGGCGCGCAGCGGCGCAGGATGCTGCGCGCCAAGCGGCGCAACCGCTCCGTGGTCTGCTCATCATCGGCCCGCCCGCAGTTATAGATGATCTTGACCTGGGCGCGTTTACGCTCCGGATCCCAGAGGTTCTCAGCCAGCTGCAGGTGAGTGAGGACCGATCCGTCGGCGCGCTTCTGTCGCGACTCGCGCAAGTACATGTATCCAATAATACTCGGACACAGACGTCCATAGAAGCCTACTAGCCAGGATCCATGTATCTATGCGTTTTCGGCCAAAATCACCGCGGCTACCGCGTAATGCATTGATTTTGTTCGCCCTCGATCGCCGATGCCCCCCGCCATGTGCCTCGCAACTGTCAAAGTCGGGTCTGAAGCTCGTTCACGACAATCTCGGTGCTGTAGCGGTCGTGTCCGTCGCGGTCCTGCCACTTGCGGGTGCGCAGGCGTCCCTCCACATAGACCTGCGCCCCTTTGCGCAGATACTGTCCGGCGATCTCCGCGAGCTTGCCGAAGAGGGCGAGTCGGTGCCACTCCGTGCGCTCCTGCTGCTCGCCGGTGTTCTTGTCCCGCCACTGCTCATTGGTGGCGAGGCTCAGATTCGCGACGCTCGAGCCCGAAGGCATCGCGCGCACATCGGGGTCCTGACCCAAGTGGCCGACGAGGATGACTTTGTTGACGCCGCGCATGGTGAGTCTCCGTCAGGGAGTGGTGGTTTCGCCGTCAGCAACCAATGATTCTCCGCCGCCCGGGCCCCTTGCAGGGTGCAGCCCCTGCGGGCTGCACAGCCCCGTGCCGGGCGCAGTCCCTGAGCGGGGTGCCGCCACAATCGGGGCACGGTCGGGGCAGCGCGCGAGGTAGCGGTCGATGAGGCGACGTAGGTGACTCTCATCAGCACTTGCGACTTGCACCCCGAGATGGGGATCTACGATCTGTGTCGCCTCGCTTTTCTTGATGCCGAGGACGTCCATCATGGGCGGATCTGAGCCATCGTCTGTGACGAGCAAAAAGCACGTCACCGGGTTCTGCTGGCCCTCGCGATTGAGCCGCCAGAGGATCTGCTGGTGGATACCGGGGGACCAGTCGAGTTCTCCGAGGATCACGACGGAGGAGCGGTGCTGAAGTCCGTCGACGCCTGCGCCTGAGCGCAGCGACATGATGAGGATGTCGGTATCGCCATCGAGGAACCGGCGCTTCTCGGCTTCCTTGCGCGCGGCGGTCTCGGAGCCGGTGTACATCGCGGGCCTCAAGTCGGCGAGCGCCTCGAGCCAGAGTCGATACACCTCGCGATGCCAGCCGACGAGCAGCACCGGCTCGCCGGCCTCCACCATGAGCCGGGCAAACTGCGCGACGGTTTTGGCCTTGGCGATCCCGGTGGCCTGGCGCACCATGATGTCGAGCTCGCGGGCCGCTTGGCCGCGCTCGATGAAGCTGCCGGTGGTGGCTCGAATGGCGAGCTGCTGCGCGAGCGCTTCGACGGACTCGACGGTCTTGGCGTCATAGTCGATGGTTTCGACGATGATCGAGGTCTTCGGCAGTTGCTGCCCAACGTCGCTCTTCAATCGGCGCATCAGCGCGTGCTGCTCGCGCAAGTAAGTCCCGAGGGCCTTCGGGTCCTTGATGTGCCCGCCGCGACCCGGTTGGCGATTGACCCATTCGCGCTCGAAATCAGTCCATGCACCGAGGACGGCATCGTCGATGAACTGCATCACGTTCCACATCTCGACGCCGTAGTTGTAGATCGGCGTGGCGGTCAAACCGAGGCGGTATTTGACGCTTTGGGAGAGGAGAAATGCCGCGGCACCTTTTTGCGTGCCCCTGCCCGTGCGCAGGCTCTGCGGCTCGTCGTACACAGCGGTTTTGAAGAAATTGCCGTGCGACTTGAAGAACTGAATCCATCCGCCGATCTGACTCACACGAAAGATGTACACGTCGGCGGTCGGCAGATTGTACGGGGAACCTTTGTCGATCAGGTGAACCGAGAGTTCGGTGAATGCCGTGATCTTATCTGCCCACTGCCGCTGCATGTGTGCGTCGCAAACCACTGCGGCGGGCAGCGTGCCCGGTGTGCTCGCGAGGAATCCCGCCGCGGTGTACGTCTTGCCGAGTCCGCCTTCATCGCCAAGGAGAAGACTCTTGCGGCGACGCAGCACCTCGATCGCTTGGCTCTGGTAGTCGCGGATCCGCTGTCCGGGCTTCACGCCCGCGATGTGGGAGGCTCGATAATCGGGCAGCAGGATGCGCTCAAGTTCGGCCTGCTCGAGGTCCCATCCCCGCCGGCCGGTCTCGAGCGCGTGACGGTCTTCGGCCGTCATCGCAAGCGGATAGCGCGCCGCGAACCACTCGAGGTCCGCGGCGTGCATCAGATCGTTCGGCAGGTGAAACGGGCCAGCCGATTCCTTCGGCACGCGTGGAAACAGGTGCTTGAAGCGGATCGCGACGTGCGGCTCCAAGTCGGCAATCTCCCATCGGCCCTGCGCCGGACTCGGTCCGGTGCGGCGGGACCCATTGCTATCGGCGACGAGCCGCAGCGTCCCATAGGTCCGCCCCTGCGGGGGGCAGTCCCTGAGTGGGGGCGTCGTCGGCATCGGCTCAAGAGGGAGTGGCATGCTGCTCACAGCAGCCACCCTTTCGAGAGGGACGCGGCGTACACGGGCTTGCCGCGGATCTCGGCCGGCAGCCCCATGCTGAGATTCGAGGCGAGGATGATAGCCGCGACCTCGGGGTGGTGCGCGTACCGCTCGATCTGACGGTAGATGTCGATCTTGCGCGGCGCGCCACCGCGGCCCTTGAGCTTGCACTCGACTGCGATCCACTGGGCGAGCGCGCGGTGACAGGGGGTGTGCACCCCCGGCATCGGGATCAGGAAGTCGGGGATGTCCTCGGCGGAGAGCCGGTGCTCGCGCTCGAAGGGGATTCCGGCGGATTCGAGTGCGGCGGCGATCCCGGATTGCATGGCTTTCTCCGAGGACAAGTCCGCGCGCGTCCGCGAGAGCAGCCGTACGAGTTCCTGGGGAGAACAGAACACCGCGAACAACCGGTCTGTCATGCCGCCGCCTCTCGAGCCTGATCAACCATGTTGGCGCGCACGAGCGCCTCGGCCACTGCCGGCGGCACCGCATTGCCGATCATCCAGACCTGATCGGTCTTGCTCAGCGGCTTGCCTTCGTGGATCGGGTCCAGGATGTAGCTGTCAGGGAAGCTCGTCGCCCGGGCGAGTTCGCGCGGAGTCAGCATTCGCATGCCGATGTCTACAATGGCGTACTGCTCGCCCCGGACCGTCACTAGCGCAAAGCGGTCCTTCGTCGTCACCGTCCCGAGCGGGCGCTCAAGCCGCGGATCCTGATCGGTCCCGTAATATTTCAGGAGGAATGCCCGGACCTCACCGTAATGCAGCCCATGCGCCTGGATCGTGTGTAGAGGCGCATTGACCGGCTGCCCATCGCGGCACGTTCCCTTCAGTTTGACGATGCTCGAAGCGACCAGGTGATGGTGATCTTGAGTCGTGATCGTCGAGACGGGCCACGTCATCGGATGCCCGTCGTTCTCGTGACCTCCGTAGTGGCGCGCGAGGAACGCCGCCACGAGGGCACCCTGGCTGCCCTGAGCAGTGATCGTGGAATAGGGTCGCAGGATATCTCGCACGCGCGGGTCCTGGCCCGTGCGCTCCCCGTTGCGGGTATTGATGAGCGCGGGGGAAACAAGAGCGAGCTCGCCGCGGTGCGTCAGTGGCACAATGAAGGGCCGAGGATTCTCCACCACGTATCGCATGACACCGCGGGCGATGCGCCGCAGCGTGGCCTCCGCGAGGGGCCTTTCTCGAGTGAAGATTGACGGGCACGGGATCGACCAATCAATGCACTCGGCCGCTGTCCGATATGGCTGCGCCCCGATCCATGGCCCGTGAGAGGCCGCAGGAAAGACAATCTCGTCCCCGTCGCGCCGGGCGATCACGAAGAGACGCTTGCGGCTCGTGGGCGCGCCGTAGTCGCAGGCCCGGAGCTCGCGCATGTCGACCTGATAGCCGAGATTCTCAAGCTGCCGATGCCAGCGACGGAATGTCATGCCACGACGTGTTGGATCCGGGCGGCCATCGTCACCCAGGGGACCCCAGTCGGCGAATTCCTCCACGTTCTCGAGCATGATGACCCGCGGGCGGCGCTCCTTCGCCCAGCGGATCACGGTCCAGGCGAGGCCGCGCACCCGACGAGCCCGATTCCGTTCGCGGAACGGTTTGCCGCCGCGGGCTTTTGAGTGATAGGTGCAGTCCGGGCTGAACCAACCAAGGCCCACCAAACGCCCAGCGCCGACCTGGCGCGGATCAAGGTCCCGGATATCCTCGCGCAGGTGTAACGTGTGGGGGTGATTTGCGAGGTGAACCGCAAGCGCTTTGGCGTTGTGGTTGATTGCGATGTCTACGGGCCTGCCGAGGGCGGCTTCGATACCGGTGGACGCACCTCCGCCGCAGGCGAAGTTGTCGACCACGATTTCTCTCTCGTTCGTCACGAGCGCACCTCTTCAAGTCGGCCCCGCGGATACCCGCGCAAGCCGCGGCTGAGCATCGTGATGTCGTGGCTCATGGCGCAATCAACCTCTGTCCCAATGTAGTCGGCGATTGTCGGGTACCGGCTCGACGTATCGCTGGTATGCCGTAATCCAGTCATTCGCGAGAGCGCGTTGCGCCGTGGCGAGCGGAAGTCCACGGTGGCACACGAGCCAATGCAGGCGGACCTCCAAACGGTCCTTCGCGTAGCTGCCCCATCCCCCTACAACGTCATGAGGCTGCGGCCAGAGATTCTCCGGGCTCGTCGGCGATCCCCCCGCTGACAAGGCAACGAGGTGATCTTCCTCATAATCCCGCAGCCAACGGTCCCGGTATCCGTACTCATGGATCTGCAAACGCTTCAATCGCTCGGTGTAGTGCTCCGACGGTCGGATACTCCGCGAGTAGCCGCGCACACAGATCGTTTGGTAGATATCAGCCTGCGTGACCGCAGGGTTCAACGCGCCTGGGGTGAGGCGCGGATTCGGAAGGGCATCGCGGAGCGGATGCTTCGCGTTGTGGGGGCGCGCCTGGCGGTCGAAGAAGTGGGGGGCGCCTTCAACGCCCGCTCGCCCCGCGGGGTCGTGCAGAAACGAGCCCGCAAGGCGGTCGGTGCCACGGGTGCTCGTGGTGCCGCCGCTACCGCAGGCGGCAAGAGCGATCGTGGAGAATGCAACGAGGAGAATGTGGCAATAGCGGTTCACGGAATATCTCAGTTGTGGGGTGCCAGGGGGCTACCGGGCGGCCGGCACAGTCCCAGCGCGATGAGCCTCGAGCCAGGCGAGCACGTCGTCCCGGAGCCAGATCAGCCGCCGGCCGCCGGTCCGGATGGCCGGCGGCAGCTTTTCGGGCGACCTTGAAGCATTGCTCTTGATGGTGTTCACGGAGCAGTGGAGGATCGCGGCCAATCCAGCCGAGTCGAGAGTCTCGAGTTCGGTCGGGGAAGATGGGGTCGGAGCTCGCGTACCCATGTGGTCTCCTCCTGGAGCGCCCACGTGCTCACGCAGCACCTCTTCGAGACACTCGCGCACCGGATCGTCCGTGCACCCGTGCTGTCCGCAGGACCCCCTCCGCGCCTGCCAGGTGGTAAGGCGCTTCCCGAGTGCGCGGATGAACGCCATTTCGTCGTTCGCGGACAGGTCCTCCCCGATAATCTCGAACAATTCTTCGGCGAATTTCGAGCGGGCCGAGTAATCCTCGTCCTCGATATAGCGAAAGACTTCCGGGCTCGTGTTCATGGAAACCGTCACGGCGAGCCGGCGCTGCGCATGTGGATACACGGTGGCGCTCGCTACCGTGCGCCATTCATCAGCCGGCAATGCCTCGGCGATCTCGCGCGCGGTGAGGGACGCCGGTCCCCTGCGGGGGGCACCCCCTGTGCCGGCCGCAGGCCCCGTGGGTTCCGTGGCGGAAGTCATACGCAAACCCTTCCGGTGCAGGGGCCGGGGACGGTGCGCGTGTGACGCACCCCACTCGGTGCTCGCCGCCGCTGCCACGTCGGGATCCGATAGAGGGTGTATGTGTCGTGATACGGGAGAATCCGCGCGACGCGCGTACGGCGCTCCTCGCGCCGCCAGCGGCCGAGTCCGAGAAACGAGGTGATGAAGTAGTAGACGAAGAGCGCCAGCGTCCAGTCCTGGCGGACGGCACAAAAGTAGATGATCGCCAGCGTGTTCGAGGCGATCCAGAAATACCACCCCCGCGTATCCCGCCGCCGGATGAACTCGTTCCCCACGATGGCGAGCGCGACGAAGGCAATGTTGAGCGCTGTGGCAAGACTCATGGTGTCTCTCTCCGATCATCGTTTACGTGCAGCCGCAGGGAAGGGACTCGGTAGCGCCGCCAATCAACAGACGCTTCATCGCCGCGTAGGTCTGCGGTGCCGACCAGCAGGCCGGGCTGCGCAGATCGCCAATCTCCTCGAGAAATTGCTGTTCCAGCTCCGCCCAGGCATCCACGAGTCGCGCCCATTCGGGACCCGCCGCGCGCATGCGTGGGAATTGAGCGGTGGTCTCAGGGGAGTCCGCGAGCAACAGCAGGCATCGTCGCAGGTCGGAGGGGTCGAGGGGGTAGTGCGGCGCGAAGCGCCGCCAGTGCCCCTCGAGGACCGGCAGGCCGTACAGGTATTCCACAATGGACTCGCTCGAGAGTCCGCGCTCTCCGCCAGCGAGCCAGTCGAGGACGGATTGTGGGATGTCGAGCATCGGCATGTTTGTGCTTCTTTCGCGGATCACTTCGGCCGCGGGAGCGCGCGATTCGGCCGACGCCGCTGTTGCGTGCCGGTCCCGAGCAGATGCCGGAATGCGGCGGCGCCGATGTCGCCGAGCGTGAGGCCCGCCCACGCGGCGGGTCCAAGAGCCTTCAGGGTGGGCAGCCCAAAGCGCGCGATGAAACACCGGCCGTGGTAGTGCTGGCCATCGAGAGGCACGGCGTGGCGGGAGTCCGCGGGCCTTCCGCACTGCGCGCACAGGACGAGGTAGCGCACATCGTGCGCTCGGCGTAGCGAGGGGGGCGGAAGCGGACCAAGAGAGTGCGGGTAGCGCTTTGCCGAGCTCGCTACTGAGGCGGACACGCTCACAGCGAAACCTCCGCGGTGCTCGCGGCCTTGATGGGCTGTCGCCGCTCGATCCGCATCCCGACGGGTTCGAGGGTTTCGGCGAGTTTGCGCGCTTCCCGCTCGCTTAAGTCGAAGGCGGTACCGTGCAGCCAGAGCGTCGGAGGCTGTGCGTCGCTGCGCAAATCAAGATAGGCGTCATCCGCCGTGGCGCTTATCCATACAATTCGAGAGCAGCGGGCCGACGCGCCGGCGTTCTTCTCGCGGCCCCTGGCTGCGCTTGCGGGCGCGAAACCTTCAACGATGACCGTTTGCGGGCGCCAGTCGATGTTGAGAAACATCGTCCGCGGCGTCGTTGCGGGGAGGTCGACTTTGCGGCGCTGGCACTGGCGCAGCGCTTCTGCGACGCCGCTCATGCGGCGGCCTTCTTGCCGTCGCGGGCTGCGGTGAGAATTGCACCGCTGGCGCGCAGGCCCTGACGCGCGGAGCCGAGATTCGCGGCCGCTCGGCGATGTGGCATCGTATCCCCCCCCGCCGATCTCCGTAAGCGCAAGATCATCCTTGATGAGACTCATCGCGTGGCGTACGGCCTGGCGCGCCAGGCGAAGAGCCTCGAGCGTACGGTCGGTAATCATCGTCTTCCCCTTGAGGCCGAGGAGCGGCCGACCGGGAAAGGATAGCACCGTGCTATCGAAAATCAAGCACTGTGCTAATGTTGAGCGGCTATTGCAGGGTTGCGAGGGCCATGGGTATCCACCCGCTCAACGACTACCAGATCGCCCGTCCGGTCTAGCCGGCGGCGTCAGAGGCGCATGGAAGTCTACTTCGTCGGGTTAGTGGATGGTCTTTTTGGGGGAGACGGACCCCGATGACCGACCAGGTCCGGCACTGATGGTGCGGATCGACCCTCCATCTGGAGGGCAATATGCGCAAGACGTTTGCGATCCGGGTCGGCTGACCGGTAGGCGAGAACGAGGTGCCATTCGTCTTTGGATATCCCATAGGGACGCTCGTCCGCGCGTAACTCGCTGTGTTCTGCGTGGCTACCGGCACCGACGTGCGGTTTCTGCGGCCGGACCTCGCCGGGCTTCATTTTGCGGACTTCTATAGAGATTGGCCTGCCCGTTGCGTAAGCTGCGCCCACGTTCTCATCGGGGCGTGACGCGGGCAGCACTCTGTATTCGCCCTGTTCCGTCGAATGGTCAATGTCCATCCAACCGCGATCGAGTCCGCATTTTTTTTCGATATAGCGGGCCATGTCATCTGACATTCCGCGGGGTTTGCCGCGATGCGATTTCGCTGCCGTCGCCCACTGGCTGATCTGCGCGGGATCTTTCCCTATCTTTTTTGCAAACTCAGCCTGGCCGCCGTGTTGCTCGACAAGCTTCTTGACGTTCGCGCGACGGTTTTCCTTGGCTGTTTTCATATTAGCATTGTGCTACGCGGCGGCATTATGTTCAATAAGCACGGTGCTATTGCTCGGGCAAATAGCACCGTGCTAGCCTTTCGGCACTATGAAGCTCTCAGATTACCTCACGTCCCAGGGCCACGGCGCGGTGCACGCGATGGCAACTGCGATCGGTGCGCACGCCCCTGATGTCTCGGATTGGCGAAATAGCAGGCGCTCTGTCCCAATTGAGCGTTGTGTGCAAATCGAGCAGTTCACCGATGGCGCGGTGAGCCGCCGCGACCTGCGCCCCGGTGACTGGTGGCACATCTGGCCCGAACTCGTGGATGACGAACATCCCGTCCCGCCGCGACCAATGTCCGGGTCCGCCCGGCACCTTCGGCGAGACCGGCGGGTAGTCGGCGACGGCCCCGTCCGTGGAGTTGCGCGCGAAGCGGGACAACAAGAGCCCCGAAAGCTTCTCCGGACGGCCGAGCGAATGCGGACCGGGCGAGGCAATTTCGACTGAGAAGAACGAGGCGGGCTTTCCTCTCGTCTCAAATGGTGCCCATCGTGAGTGACATCCGCACGACTCGAATCACAACGGCGCACGCCATCAGTCGCCACGTGTACGCAGCTGCGCAGCCCGTGCAATCACCGTCTTGGGGGTATCGTTCGCGTGAACAAGACGCAGTCTAATCTTTTCGCCCGCGAGCACGTTCTTGCCTCCGAGAGTGGCGGCAAGCACCTCTTGAGCGCCTCGGTGCGACTCACCGGCGAGCAAACAGCGATCGTCGACGCTGCGCTCGGCGGCGATGCCCTCGCCGTGGAAGCCGGGGCCGGCTCGGGCAAGACCACAACGTGTGTGGCGGTCGCGCGAGCGATGGGTCGACGCCGCGGCATTCTCGTGGTGTACAACGCCATGGCGGCCAAGACCACGAGCGCAAAACTCGCAGGTACCGGCTGCGAAGCGCGAACTCTGCACTCCATCGCATACCGGTCCGAGGTGGCCGAGCCTTTCAAGCGCGGGGGGCGCCTCAACATGGCGCTGCCGGCGCGAGCGGCGGCGGAAGCCGCTGGCACGACACGATGGCTCGCATTCGATGCGCGCGGGGATCACGCCCTCTCGCTGACGGCACAGGGGTATTTGCTCAAGGATTGGGTCGGCAATTTCTGCCATTCCTCAGACGCGGCACTGGGACCGAAACATTTCCCCTGGGGCACGCTGCGCGATTACGCGAGCGGGTGGCTCAATGCCGAGACTGCGCACTATCGGCCCGCGGATCGGGCTGGAAAGCAACGTGAATTGATGGGGAAGGCTGCTTCGGACTTCGGGCGGCTCCTGCAGGGCGGCGCAGAGCGGCTGTGGGAGAGGATGAGCGGCCCCGGTGACTTTCCGTCGAGCCATGACATTTACCTGAAACTGTACGTGATGAGCCGGCCAAGCGCCGCGTGGGATTACCTGCTGCTCGATGAAGCGCAGGATGCGAATCCGCTGGCGCTCGACTTCTTCAACCTGGCGCGGAACCAAGGCTGTCAGACGATTGCGGTGGGCGACTCTCACCAGCAGCTCTATGCCTGGCGCGGCGCGGTGGATGCCATGCGGCAGATTGACTCGCACCGGCGGCTCGCGCTCACGCAATGCTTTCGCTTCGGCCCAGCCGTGGCTGAGGTGGCCAATCGGGTGCTCGCCCTCGGCGGATCGGACTTTCGCATCACGGGCGCTGGCGGGCCGACGAGCGTCGGCGAGAACGTCGATGCGCCCACCGCGGTGATCTGCCGGACGAATGGGGCGGCGATCAGCAACGCGCTCGAACTTGCCGAGCAAGGGAGGAATCCCGCGCTCTGTCTCGAGCGTGCCGCGACGCTCTCGGAAATCGACGCGCTCGAGCGGTTCGAGACGACGGGACGGAGTTCGGCACGGCGGTATTGCGTGTTTCGCTCATTCGATGAGCTGCGCGAGACCGTTGAGGCGGGCGAGATGCCGGATGTGAAGATCCTGCTCAAACTCGCGGCGCGGCACGGCTACGACGGAACCCGGGCGATCATCAGCGAGATGGCCGTCGGCAAGAACCAGGCGGCGATCGACTCGAGCGGTCGCGACGTGGTGTGTCTCACGACGCATGCGGCCAAAGGACTGGAATTCAAGCGCGTGCTCCTCGCCGATGACTTCGGACCGAGGCCGAACGAGAAGACGGGCGAGACCGAGGCGCAGTGGCGCGCGCGGCTTGCCGACGCCCAGGACGATCTCAACATCTTCTACGTCGCCGTGACACGCGCGCAAAGCGCGCTCGGCTTAGGCGATAGCCCCTTGGGGCGTCTCATCGCTGGAAGGCCCGTGCTCGATCGACCTGAGCGGTCTGAGGAGGCGCGTCACGACGATTGGGACGTCAACGCCGACCTCGGAAGGGGAGGGTGATATGAGGGACTACGGCCGCGTGTATACGGCGTTTTGGACGAGCGAGGACATCCGTTCTCTCACGGATGACGGCCGGCTGCTCGCGCTCTATCTCCTGACGAGCCCTCACTCGACCATCGCAGGGGTATTCCGCCTACCGGACGGATACGCTTCGGATGACCTGCAATGGGGTACCGAAAGGGTTTCGGAAGGGTTCCATGAACTCCTTGGCAAGGGTTTCGTGGATCGTTGTGAAACCACGAAATGGGTGTGGATCCGCCGATTTTTGGACTGGAACGCACCGGACGGGCCGAATCAGTGGAAAGCGGCGCGTAAAGTCGCTGCGCTCATACCTACGGAATGCCGCTGGAAAGCCGAGTTTTCGCAGGCTTTCGCGCGCGCCGCCGGGGATCCACCACCGCCCGACCCGCAACCCCGGGCGAACCGTTCCGAAACCCATTCGGATGATGGTGCAACAGTCCATCACGAACCCATCGGGAACCCATCGGGAACCGTTCCGAAACCCTTTCGAATTCAGGAGCAGGAGCAGGAACAGGAGCAGGAAACAGAACCCCATGTGCACTTGCGTGCACCGAGGGGCGGGGATGATGGAGCCGACCCGCTCATGCGGGAGGTCGCGCAAGGGGAGTTGCTGCCCGCGCGCAGCGGGGCCCGCGCACAAACGCACCCAGGGCGCCGTGTTGGCGATGCCGTCGAGCGCGTATTCGCGCACTGGCAGCGCCTGTACGAGCATCCACGGGCGGTGCTCGATGCCAAGCGCCGCAAGATCATCACAAACGCCCTGGCCGCGTACAGCGAAGCGGACCTGTGCCGCGCCATCGAAGGGTATCGATCCTCGCCGCATCACATGGGGCAAAACGACAGAGCCACGGTGTACGACGACATCGAACTCTTCCTGCGCGATGCGCGGCACATCGAGGCCGGGCTGAAATTCGCAACCGCATCGCCGCGCGCGGGCCTGAGCACGTTGACCCGCAAGAACGTAGCGGCCGTCGCAGATTGGGTTCCACCGGAGATGCGTCATGCAAGCAAGTGACTTCGCTACGTTCCGCGCGGTAATGACCGGCCTCGGCAAGGTGTACGAGCGCGAAATCGACCAACCCTTGCTCGATGCGTATTGGCTCGCACTCGAGGACTGGGGTATCGCGGAGTTCAGCGCCGCTGCGAGACACCTGATGCGCCGTGGGCGGTTCTTCCCGAGGCCCTCGGACTTCGAGGACCTGCGGCGCAGCGCCACACAACGCGATGCCGTCGAGGCGTGGGAGACGGCGCGCCGCACCGCGCGCAATGCCATTTCGCTCGGTCGCGTCCGTGCGGACGTGACGAGCGGCGATGTGTTCATCGACCGCGCGGTGGCCGCCATCGGCGGCTACGGCACGATCGCGCTCTGCGACAGTGCGTGGCTACACGCACTCGAGCGACGATTCCTCGATGCCTACAGCGAGACGCGCGATGTTGCCGAGGCGCGCGCGGCGCTGCCGCATCTGGCACCGCGGGAGCCTCGGTTGCGCCGCGCGCGAGGGCCGGCAACGGCGGGAGAACTCTTGCGGCGTAGGTCGTCGGCATCAGCGGGCCCCGTGCCGTCCGCAGGCGCCGCGCCGCCCGCAGGACCCGTGCTGGGCGCAGGGCCGGTGCCGGAGCCCGGCAGTGTTTGAACCGCTCGTCAAGATCGAGGCGCGGCGGCTGGAATCGATCCGCCGGCAGTTCCATCATCCCAACGTGCTGAGCGCGCTCAACGTCGAGATCGACGAGGGAGGTGATACCGCTTCGATCGTGTGGGCCGAGCGACCCGGTGCGCCCTCCAATCCGACGGTGGCGATCATCGCGTTTCTCATCGAGCGCGCACGATTCGATGTCGCGCTCTTCACGCGTTACCAACTCGATCAGGGCAGGCCCTCATGACTCGTCGTTGTGTCGTCACAGACGAAATGCGCGAGCAAGTGCTGCGGCTCGTGCGCATGGGATGGACATACACACTCGTTGCGCAGGAGTTCCACATCGGAGTGACCACGGTGGGCTCGATCTGCGCGCATGCCGGCGAGCATTCGGCATATACCGGTGCCCACGCGCTACGGGGAGTGCGACGGCGCAGGAGATTGCGGGACAAGTCGGCGGTGCTCAATGGCGGCATTTTCGCCGATAACTTGGAGCCCGCGAGCACGGAGGAAATCGAGGCGATTGTCAAGGGTTCCGTTGGAGTCGCGCGATGAGCGGAAGTGATGGGGTTGATCGTGGTTTGAGCGAAGGTCGGAGGGTTGACATGAGTACGACAATAAGGGATCAGGTCACCGAGGCTGCTGCCGTCACCCGGCGGGAAAAGCAGCGTTGCGGCGCGCGCGGGCGACCGAAGAGCATTGCCGCCTTCGGGCGCACGCGCAAAGCCGGTTCGGTGCGGGTGGGGAGAAAGGGGCCTGCGGTCGCCAACGCGACACTGGGTGGCAATGCGACGGCAGTGTGGGGCGTGCCGACGACGACCGATGTCGCGCTCGAGGCGCGCATCGCCGGGATTGCCGCGGCGCTGCGCGAGGCACAGCAGAAGCGCGCCACACTCCTGCGCGACTGGAAGATCGGGCAGTTGCAGCTCGCGCTGATTGCCGCGGTGCGCATGCGCACCGCGGCACAAGTTGTGCGCCTCACGATGCGGACCGAGACGGCCACCGTTACGGCGGTCCCCGGGGGAGCGCCCCCCGCAGGGGGTGTCACGGGCGCCGGGGGCCAATCGTGAGAGTGTTCTGTTTTCTCATCACATCGCCCACCGGCCCGCGCTCGCCCATCGCGCGGCTCGCGCTGTCGCGTCAGGAAGCCGAGGGACATCCGCTGCGCATCTCGGAGGTCCGTCAGATCGATATCCGGGCCGCGCGAGGATCCCTCGAGTCGCTAGAGAAGCGGCGTGTGAAACACGCTCCCGCGGGCCGCAAACAGTCCCAACCGCCCTCAACGGGCCCGAGTGCTGAGCAGTTGCAAGACGCTAGGAAACACGCATGAGTGCGAACAAAGGTCATGCTCTCGAGAACTCGGGCGCATCTGAGACGCCGAGCCGCACGGGCGAGCTCGACTTCGGGCTCGCTGAGTGGGAGGAAACGCATCTCATCACCGTACCGGTCGATAAGGTGTGGCCGGATCCCAAGCAGCCGCGCAAGCACTTTGCCGAGGAGAGTCTCGCCGAGCTCGGTCGGACTCTGCGTATGGTGCAGGTTCACCCGATCGTGGTACGACGTGACGGGAGCGGATGGGTTCTGGTCGACGGCGAACGTCGCTGGCGCGCTGCCCTCGCCGAGGGGTTGCCGACGCTCCTCGCACGCGAGATGAATTTGACGCGGCGCGCGGAATTGGTTTCGATGGTCATCCAGTTGGTCGCGAACACCCATCGTGACCAATTGACGCTCGAGGAGGAGGCGCTCGGCGTGCTGGGGCTTGCGGAGGGGGGCTTCCCGATATCGGCGATCGCGCGCGCACTCGGTCACAACGAGGACCGCGTGGTGTCGCTCCTTGCCGTGGCGCGGTCTGGGGAAGCCCGTGCGCTCATCGGCGCCGGTCGCCTCGCGTCGGTGAGTGCCTGGGATGCCTACCAGGCGTTGGACCCGCCTGAGCGCAAGCAGGTGCTCGATAGCACTGATCAGGTGACGGTCGAGCGCTGCGAGCGTGTGCGCCGAGAGAAGGAGCATGCCGAGCGCGCCAAGCAACAGCGCCTCGCCATGCCTCGGCCGAGCGCCGTCGCCGACCAGTCGCAGTGGCAATCCGAGGATGAGTCGATGGACTCTGAAGTGCTGGAAACGAGCCCGGATGAGTCGGCGATGGACGAGATGCCACTCACGGATGCGGAAGTTGATGCCATGCTCGAGGACGACGCCACCGCGCCGCGCGCCGGTGGTGTGCGGACGAGGCGGCTGACTCACCTTGAGGCGCTGCTGGCACTGCACGATAGGGCTCACAAAGAGCGCGAGGCGCTGGTGGCCGGTCTCGATGGAGTACGCGGGGAGCTCGACGCAGGCATCGTGGCGCTTGCCGGTCACGCGGAAATCACGGAGACCGCATTCGCGGCTGTTCGAGCCGCTTTGGCTCCCGCGGAGGCGAGGGTAGACCGTGCGCTCAAACACATCGTGCGACCGCCTGAGCTTGCGCCATGCTGTGCGCAGTCATTCGCGGAGCGTCACTACCAGAAAGAACCTGATACCGAGACGGCTATCGCGGTGGCTGACAACACGTGTGACAAGACCGCGGAGCGGCGATCGTGACCCGGAACCAAGGCGGCACGACCGCCCGTGGCGGCGCGAGTGGGAAGAGCCTTGCTGAGGACGCCGGCCGGCTGTTTGAGGCGATTCGGGAGGAGGCGGTGAACATCGCGCGCGCAACGCGAGCGCCGCTCGAGGACATCGAGCAGGAGATGCGGCTCATGTGCCTGGAAGTGGCGATGGGCACTTCCCGCTACGACGATCGCTTTGAGTTGCTGACCCACCTGGATTCGAGCCGCGGAGCGCTTCGCCCCTGGCTGATTGTGCGTGTCTGGCGCTGGGCACGCAGGTGGAAGAGGGGGAGTGCGGGTTGGGAAGAGTTCCCGGCATTTGAGCCTGATCCACAGGCGCAAGCGTCCGTCTCGTCCGCAATGATTGCGAGCGAGGAGGGGCTATTCTCGGTGGGACCGGACGATACATTGATGATAGATGACGAGCGGCGCGCGCGCGAGCGCGCGATCGAACGCGGCGGGAACGTACCTGCGTGGTCTGAAATCGTGGCCGCCCGCCGCCTCATGAGGCGCTACGCGCGCGCGAATAAGATCGCGCTCGGAGAGCGCCGGGGAATTGAGCGCGTGCGTGAAGCGCTGCCCTCGGTTTTCGAGCGCTTGCTGCGCCCGCGTGCCGATGCAACCGTGGACCCACGCACGGCACTCGAGCTGCTCGTCGCCGAGCACTGGTCCGAGCGCGCTGCGGTGAAGCGGTGCGGGGGTAGCCGAAAAGTCGCCCGCCTTGCGAAGCGGCGAGCCGAGCGCATCCAGGCGGCGGGGCGACCACAACACAACGGAGATCGCTATGCAACAGTCCGTTAAGTCTCAGGGAAGCCTGCCGCTCGGTCCGCCGCCGGTGAACGATTGGCGCGCGCGGTACGACGACGGGACGTATCCGGTCGGATTCTGGGAGTGGCTCGGCGAGAATCTGCACGTTCTCGAGGCATTCGTGCGGCTCGCATTGCGGGTCAGGGCGCGGCGAGATCACTACTCCGCGGATTGCCTCTGTCACGTATTGCGCTTCGAAAGCGACGTTCGAGGGCGGGGCGATGAGTTCAAGATCAATAACACCTACGTCTCGGGGCTGTCGCGCCTCGCGATGGAAGTGAGCCCGCGGTTGCGGGGGTTCTTCGAGATCCGCCAGCCGCCCGGGTCCTGCGCCCGGCCTCGCTCCTCCTGCGGTGCGCGGGGGCTGCCATGCGTGAGTGGTTGAATCAATCCGAAGTATCTAGCGCTGCATGGCCTGCGGCGCACGACCATGAGGATGCCGCTATGACGAGAGACATCGAACCCGTTTCGGCCGGGGTGGCGGAAGGCACCGTGATGCGCAACGGAGAACATCTCTGCAAGTGCTGCGGGGATCCAAAACCGCGCGCGCAGTTCCGGGTAGTCGGCCCACCGGGACAGCGCCGCCGCCTCAGCACCTGCAAGGGCTGTCAGAGACGATTGGGACTCGGAGCGGCGTGCCGGCCGTCGCGGTTGTGAGAGGAAGCCATGGCTGAACACAGCACGATCTCTTGGTGCGACGCGACCTTCAACCCCTGGATAGGCTGCACGAAGGTGTCGCCAGCCTGCGATCACTGCTACGCCGAGCGATGGGCCGCGCGATTTGGCCGCGTCGCGTGGGACGCGCCTCCGGTGCGCACTTCTGCCGCCAACTGGCAGCAACCTATCGGGTGGAATTCGAAGGCCGAGCGCACCGGCAAGGGCCTTCGCGTGTTTTGCGCGAGCCTCGGGGATATCTTCGACAATGCGGCGCCCGCTGCCTGGCGTGCGGATCTCTGGGCACTCATCGAGGCGACACCCGCGCTCACCTGGCTGCTGCTCACGAAACGGATCGGGAACGCGCGGCGCATGCTGCCGCCGGACTGGCTCGAGCGGCCACGGCCGAATGTGTGGCTCGGCGCGACGGTCGTCAATCAGGAAGAAGCGGATCGGGACATCCCCAAACTCATCGCGACGCCCGCTGCGGTGCGCTTCGTATCCTGCGAGCCGTTGCTCGGACCCATCGACTTCGACCACGAGTGGTTCGAGGCGGAATCCTTCGGTCACGCGGATGACTGCAACGATGATCTATGCGCGCTGAACGCCGATATGCATTCCTGCGCCGGGCAGGTGTGCCCGGAGCCTTCGATCGATTGGGTGATCGTCGGCGGGGAGAGCGGTCCGGGTGCTCGTCCGATGCATCCGGAGTGGGTCCGCGCGATCCGGGATCAGTGTGTAGATGCTCATATTCCCTTTCACTTCAAACAATGGGGCGAGTGGGCACCGAACTGCCTGTGCGGCACGCGGGCCGCGCACCGGACGACGAAACGTCCTGCGCCGGGGAAGCCGGGAGTGATGTTCCGCTGCGGTCGAGAGGCCGCCGGCCGGGAGCTCGATGAGAAGGTGTGGGCGGAGTTTCCATGAGCAAGGTTGTCCCGCTCTACCGCTCGCAGATGAGGGCATTGCATAGGCTGCAATTGGAAGAGCCGACCGCGCACATGGTATTGCACGCGATCCTGCGGTTGATGGGCAGCCATACCGCCTTGGTGGCGAGTCATGCCGGTCTGGCGGGTATCCTGGGGTGTGGAAAGAGCCTCGTGAGCGCATGTGTTCAAGAACTCAGGCAGCGGGGGTTTATCGAAACGCTTCGCGTCGGTAGCGTTCATGCGTTCATCGTTCATCGACGAGGGGAGGAAAAACGAGCCAGCGAGAGCGTCCTGGTAGACGCGATGGTTCTTGCCACACGGGATGATCGGTGTCGGATGACCGAGAGCCGCGCAGCGGTCCAGGAAGTACCACGGATGTTGATAACCCCTGAGCGCGGCAAAGTCATCCAGGATTGCGCATCGCTGCGCGGTGAGCAGCTCGCGCTGAATTTGGAGTAAACGATGAGCGAGGACAACCACAAGATCGTCTATTCGTTCGCCGGCTCCGCGGAGCGGTTGACCTTGGTATCCATGGAGTTTGACGGGCTGATTCTACCGCCGGATTGGAGGTACTCATGCGTAATATGAGTTTTGATTTGACGAGCGCGCAGATTCGCGCCGGCACGAAGACGGTGACCCGCAGGATGGGGTGGACATTCCTGAAGCGGGGCGATCTCGTGCGTCCCGTCGTGAAATCCCAGGGACTGAAGCGCGGGGAGACGGTGGAAGTGATCCGCGCCCCGCTGCGTATCATCAGTGTGCGCCGGGAAGAGCTCGCCGATCTGCTGATCGGTGAGATGTATGGACGGCAGGAATGCGAGCTCGAGGGCTTTGGAGACCATCCGGTGCTGTGCCGTCCGCTGGACTTCGTCGTGTTTTTCTGCCGAACCCACGCCTGCCGCCCCGGGGACCTCGTAACGCGGATCAGATTCGAGTACACGGATTGAGTAGTGGGATGAATTCGCCCTCGATCCGCAGCATTTTGGTTGGCATTGCGCTACTCGTACCGGTCGCGGTCCCTGTGCGTGCCGCCGAGCGCGGTGAGCGCGCGCTCCTCGAGCGCTGCGCTCCCGAAGTCTCCCCGGTGACCATGGCGGCGCTCGTCGCGCAAGAGTCTGGCGGTGACCCCTATGCGCTCGACGATGATAGCGCGCACATCGTCTACCACCCCGTCTCATATGCCGGCGCGGCGCGGCTCGCTGCCCAACTGATCGGGGCGGGTCACTCCGTCGATCTCGGTCTCGCGCAGGTCAATAGCAACTGGCTCCCGGCGCTGCATCTCACGGCCGCGGAGCTCCTCGAACCGTGTGAGAACCTGCGCGCCGGCAGTCTCATCCTGCTGCGCGCCTGGCGCGCCGCGGGAGTCGGGCCCACTGCGGGGGGCCACTCCGTGCCGGGGGTGCCCGCGCGCGCCAAACGCCTTGCTCGGGCGCTCGCCATCTATCACAGCGGCAATCCGCGTTCGCTCGCGGGCCGACAGTACGCGGCGGAGACCTACCGGCACGCCAGCGTTCACGTCATCGTCCCCACCATCCCCGGCGGGCACCTGGCGCGGTGGGAAAGCGGTTTGCCCGCCGCTCGCGGCACTCTCAGGCCGCCTGCGGCGGTGCGCGTAATCGCGTCCGGGGCGGCGTCGCCGCAGACGAGCCCGCTGCGGCTGCGAGGCGATGGACTCACTCCGGCGTCGCTCGTCCCGATTCATTGAGGTATGCCTGATTGTCTGGCGTCAACTATCTTGTCCGCGATGAGATTTGATGAATCCACTGTTCTTATCGCGGAAACACGGACGCTGGGATGGCTGCGACCCGCGACCAAATCCACCTGAACAGATATCCAGGACCGGCGAGCTAAACCCCCTGTCGCCCGAGACGTGTTGTCCCGCTAATACTACCGAAGCGTGACCGGGGCGATTAGCATGCGAATTGCGTCGCAAATCCACAATTGCCGACTATATACTTCTGTGTATAATGCCCATTGATGTACTCCCTGGAGCTGAGGAAGACATGGACCGGCTGGCGGAGGCTGATCCGGCCGCGCTCGCTGTAGTGCTGGCTTTCCTCGAAGAGGCGGAAGCTGACCCTAAACTGGAAACCATTCTCACGACCACAGGCGATGTGGATTTCGGGAACTTTCAGTTGAGCATAAAGCGATGGGCAAGCGCTCAGTCGGCCGGCAATCTCCTTCGGATTCGCATTCTCGACACACCTGCGACCGTCTATCGCGTCATTTATGGGTACGACTGGCGTAAGCGCCGAATCGGAATTTTAGCGATAGTCCACAAAGATGACCTCGACTATGAAATCGATAGCAAACTCTCACGTCGAATCCTGGACGACTGGAACACTGCCACCGACGGACAACCAACCTAGGTCGACTGGCCAAGTACTCTACTTCGAAGCGAGGGTGCCTGCGGATAAACCGCTGACTGGCGGCAAGCCTCTTTCCGCCATCATGAAGAGGTTGGAGGCACGCACAGAGCTGGCTCCTCGATTTGAGCAGGCACGACAGACAGTCGGGAGGCTCCTGGAGAAGGGACCTGACTCACTTCGTGCCTTGCGGCTGGCCGCTGGCATCTCTCAGGTGAAACTGGCCGAGCGGGCCGCCACAACCCAGTCATATGTGGCGCGTATCGAGACCGGACGACTCGACCCCGGGACGGACATGCTCGGCAGGCTCGCGGATGCCCTGGGGGTTCCTGCGGATACCGTATTTCGGGCGATAAGGGCACAGCGCGAGCGTCGCTATGACTGAAGAACGCTTCATCAGTGCTCAAGTGTGTGATGACATCCGTCAGGAAGTTGGAAATAAGTACTCGCTGATTGGGTGCTATGGCTCGTCGATGCTTGTCAATGCATTTCCGGTGGTGCTGCCTAAGCTGTGCGCCTTCGTGAGGACCTATACGGCCATTGATAAGCCGTTTGCGAAGCTGATCATTCGCGTTTTTCGCGCCGATCAAATGCTCACAGAGATAGAGGTGCCGCTGCAAGCGCTGGCCAGTATCCGTGCAGCCGAGTTGCCCTTGGGAACAAGATTCTTGATCGTTGGCACAGCCGTGGTTCTGTCTCCTTTCCCAGTTGAAGAACCCTGCGTGCTCCGTCTTGAGGTAGAAACCGAAGAAGGTTTGCTCAATGGCGGAATGTTCCGAATTGAGAAATCGCCGATTCCCCAATAACAAGATTCAATCTGCCATTGGGCAATGGTGCGACATAGGGGCAGAGTCAAAAAATGCAGACGTCTAGAGCGGTTCTCGCGTTCGCATATGTCGCGGAACAATTCGGGAGGACTGGCGATTTAGCGACCGGCCTACTACCGCTGTTCGCGCCGGTGATTGCCAAGCGCGCTGGTCAAAAGTTCAACCCAGAGCAGTTTGCGACCGATGTCGCGGAAATGTACGACATCGAAATGCATCCGTACGTCGCGGAAGAATTCGCGCCTCGACTCGCTGCCGAGGGGTTTCTGATCCAAACAGCAAATTTCCATCAGAACGCCGCGTACGAGAATGTCCAGGTGGAGCTGGCGGCTGCTCCGATCTCTGAAGACGCTCTCAACTCGCTCTTGGAACGATTTCTGCAATTTGCGGAGAATCTCCTCCGTCCCGTCGGAGTCGAAATTTCACGTCAAATGTTGAAGGATGGCCTGCTTGACCGTCTGGTCCAACCCGACTTCCTGGGTTTGATGCTGCGGCCTGACCGGACCTCGACGGGGCCACATACACTTGTCTTGAGATCTGAACCCGACGCTGACGAAAGTGCTTCTGATACTCAGCGCCTTCGGATCGACTATCTGGCGGCTCGTTTCATTCTGGACATGAGAAACAAGTCTCCGCAAGACTTCGACTTGCTGGTCGATATATCCAGCGGAGCGGTAACTGCTGAAGTTGCGCTCACCCTCCAGCATCCGCCGGGGTCGGGAGAGGACCTCGCCGATCTCAGAATTGTTCTAGATGGGCCGCTGATTATGGATGCCCTTGGCTTCGGGCAAGATGGTCTTGAGTCCGGCATTCAATACGCTCGTCGTCTTATCGAGTCAGTCAAGAAAGCAAAAGCGATCCCTGTCATCTTTCAGCACACCATGGAAGAAGTCGAGGGCGCCATACGATCACCGGTTGAGAATTATGAGCGCGGACAACCAGTGTACGGGCATCTTGGACGCAGACTCCTTCACAACAGCACATTTGCGCCATATCTCAGATCTGTGCTCCGTGATCTACCGCAACTTGTGACTGATCTTGGTGTCCAAGTGCTGCCATTCTCGAATATTGATCGAGCGAAAGCGCGGGTGTTCTTTACTGAGAAAAACGAAGAGAAGCTGTCTGAAGAAATAGGTTTTTATCATAACAATGAGACGCAGTTGCGAGACGCTCGTTCTATTGCTGACGTACTTCGCATCCGTGAAAGAGCGCGTGCGAAAACACTCAAAGAGGCGCAGATTCTCTTCGTGACTAGAAATGGTCGTCTCGCAAGACTTTCTCGCCAGTTCCTGTTGCGTTCGGGTCTCATGTCTCGTGAGTACCTCCCACCATGCATAACTGACCGGTATCTGGCGGGACTCCTTTGGATTACTCAGGGAGGAGGGGGAAGTCATCTATCGCGAGAGCGATTAATCTCGAATTGCACAGCGGCAATTTCTCCGCGGCGCGATGTCGTAACCAAGGTGCACAGGTTTTTGGAGAACTTGAGCCAAGTGAGGGCCGATCGGTTCGATGCACTCATGACGAATGAGCGTGCCGAGCATTTCTTGATGGATCGAACGATTGGCGACGTCACCCTCATCAAAGACAGCAATTTAGAGGCGATCTACCGTGACGTCGAACTCATCGCGGGAGAGCGGGTTGCGGCACAAAAAGACGAGGAAATGGCGAATCTGCGATCTAGTCATGATGCGGCGCTAGCGACCCAGCGGGCTGCGCACGAAGACGCGATGCGCACCACGATGGAAGCCGCTGCGAAAAAATTGCAGACGGAATCCACTCGGTTATTGCAACTCGAAGGACAGCTTGCCGAAGAGCGGGAGAGAAAGAGTGAGGCGGAGGCTGCTGTTCAGAGGCTCCGCTCCGAGCGTGCGGAGCACGTTGCCTTGCAGGTTGCCCGGTGCCACGACGCCGGGGCTCGGGCCGCAAAATGGGCTCGGGTACGGGTCGGGGTCACGATGCTGCTCATATCTGTCGCACTTGGTTTACTTACTGCATTCCTTCCGGAATTTTTCCCCCACCAAGTGATCGTGATCACTGTTGTGCTAATTGTAATCACTCAAACCTTCACGGTAGCTAACTACCTGATATATCCAGAAGCCGCACTTGATGGGTATGTGAGGCGATGCCAAAAAAATGCGTCAAATCGGCGGGCAATTGAACTCGGAGTCGAGCAAGAGGTCACTCAGGGGCTCGGCAACTGATCTATCTGAAGCACTGAGGACATCGACCGGCGCTGCATCGGACCTGAGTAAGACGGCAGTTCTACCGTAAGAAGATCAATTCAGCGAGGCGAATGGCCTTGTACAGACCCGCAGGGTCGGGGCACTGCACCGGCACTATCGACGATTTCGTCGGATTTCTCGAGGATTCAGCTAACTAAGTACCAACCATGGGCGAAATCGGCCGAGCCATTAGCTTTGGATGGAGTGGAAGAGCGTGGGCCTGGAAGGGCCGCGGTTCGACTCTGGGAATTGAATTACCTAGTCCGGCCCGCACTCCAGCAGTTGCTCTGACGCATTGCGGTTCTGTCCGCCCATAGGGCCTCGCCAAATGCGATTACGGCGGACTAAGGATGTTTTGTTCAACGGGGGGCACACCGCACCAGTTCGATCGCGCAGGTGATGCCGTCGCAAGACCTATCCCGCGTAGCGGGAATTGACTATCGGGTGCCGGCCGCATGCCGGGCCCGCGCTGCGGAGAAGGTGGAGATCCACTTTTCCGGAGCGGGGCATGCGACTCATCATTGCGGAGAAGCCTTCCGTCGCGCGCGAGATCGCGGCCGTCGTCGGCGGCGGCGGGAAGCGGCGGGACGGCAGTGAGTTCTATCGGAAGAAGCTGAAGGCCGCCGATGCCGCGCGGGTGGGATACATCGAGTGCGGCAGCGGGATCACGGTGAGTTGGTGCTTGGGTCACCTGCTCGAGCAGTGCTCCCCGGAGAGCTATCTCGCGAGCGGCAAGCTCGGGGCCGCTGACCTGCCGGTGGTGCCCGAGGAGTGGAAACTCGTGCCGCGCGATGAGGTGTCCGCCTGTCAGTTTGCGGTGCTGGCCGGGCTCTTGAAGCGCGCCAAAGAGGTCGTGCACGCTGGGGACGCCGATCGCGAGGGACAGCTCCTGGTGGAAGAAGTGCTCGTCGAGGCGGGCTGGCGCGGCAAGACACAGCGCCTCTGGCTCTCCGCGCTCGATGATGAGAGCGTGAAGCTCGCCTGGGCGAAGGTGAAGTCGAACGAGCAGTATCTCAAACTCTATCTCGCCGGCCTCGGCCGCCAGCGCGCGGACTGGCTGATGTCCCTTCAGGGCAGCTATGCGATGACCCAGCGCTTAGGCGCCCTCTGGCCGATCGGCCGCGTCCAGTCCGCGGCGCTCGCGCTGATCGTGGACCGCCAGCGCGAGATCGAGAACTTCACGCAGCGCGACCACTACACGGTGCACGCGAGACTCGGTGAGGGCATCACCGCCGGTTGGCAAATTCCGCAGGACTTGCTCATCGAGGGTCTGCTCCTCGATCGCGCGCCGGCTGAAGCGTGTGCCGCAACCGTCACGGGCCGGGACGCGCGCGTCGAGAAGTTCACCTCGAAGCGCGGCGAGCGTGCCGCGCCTCTGCCGTTTTCGCTTTCGGCCCTGCAGAAGCTCGCGAGCCGCCGCTTGAAGATGCGCGTCGCCGTGGTGGATCGAGCCGCGCAGGCGCTCTATGAGGCGAAGGTCACGACCTATCCGCGTACGGACTGTCAATACCTGCCCGAGGAACAGATCGCCGATGCCGCGCGGATCCTCACGGCGATAAACGGCGGGGTTCTGCCGACGGGGGCCGATCCCTCGCGCCGGCATCGCGCGTGGAATTCAAAGAAGGTTTCGGCGCATCACGCGATCATCCCGACGGGTCAGCCGTTGCCGTCCGGCCTCGATCCGGATGCCCGGCGCGTGTACGAACTCATCCGCGAGTCCTACATCCGGCTCTTCATGGGTCCGGAGACGTTCGAGCAGCGCGAAGCGATTTTTGTCGCGCCCCACGGCGGCCCGGCGCACCCGGGCGAGCGCTTCAAGGCGAGCGCGAAGATCGTGGAGGAGAAGGGCTGGACGGCGCTCGGGGACGATGACGACAAAGACGAGGACGACAAAGAGGGTGCCGCTCAAGGGTTGCCAGTGCTCAAGGAAGGCCAGGTGCTGCGGTGTTCGAGCGCGGAGGTCGTGGCGAAACGCACCGAGCCGCCGAAGCGGTATACGGATGGCACGCTGATCGAGGCGATGAAGGGCATCCACAAGTTTGTCACGGACCCGAAGTTGAAGTCGCGCCTGAAAGAGACCTCTGGGATCGGGACCGAGGCGACGCGCTCGGCGATCATCAAGGGGCTCGAGCAGCGCGCGTACATCGAGCAGAAGGCGGAAAAGAAGGTCGAAGCCCTCTACGCCACCGAGCGGGGCTGTACGCTCGTGGACAGCCTCCGCGCCATGCGCGTACCGCTCGTGGACCCCGGTTACACCGCGCTTCAGGAGGATGCGCTCGCCGAGATTGAGAGTGGACAGCGGACGTTCGAGGACTTCTACGCCGAGGCGGTGACCGCGGCGCGCTCGATCATCGAGACGATCCTGCACGCGCGCGGCGAGACGATTCCTGGGGCCGTCGCGATGACCGTGTGTTCGGGCTGCGGCGAGAAGCGGTGCGTGGCCCGGGTCAGCAAGAAGGGCTGGCCGCACCACAAATGCCTCGCCTGCGAGTCGATTTTCGTGGACGAGAACGGCGCGCCGGGCCGGAAATTCGATCCGGAGGCCGCGAAGGTTCCGGACGGCGCGGCCACACTGGGCGCCGGCCCCAAGTGTCCGAAGTGCAAGACGGCCACACATGCGAAGCAGACCCGCAACGGCAACGATTACTACTTCTGCGGCGGCTGCAAGGGGGCTTGGTGGCCGGATCGTGAGGACGGGGGCAAGCTCGGTCCGAAGTGGGAGCCGCGCAAGTAGGCCACCCACTTGGCAGCCAGATGAGGTATAAAAAGAATTGCTATCTCAAAGACTTCCAGTCAAAATCATCAAATCGATTATATGACTGGAAAGCAGGTGTCGCGTCATGGCCGAGAAACCCTATCGGGAGCTGAGCGCGAACCAGGTTCGGGTGCAGGTTGACACTGCGCAGACGTTCGAGGCGTACCGTGATGTACGGGCGGCCCGGAGGCGATTCGCGGGGGGCATGACCTGGCGTACCGTCGGTGGACGAGAGTACCTCATCAAGATTCTGGATCGGAACGGACGCACCAAGAGTTTGGGACCGAGGTCGAGTGAGACGGAACTCATTTATGAGCAGTTCGTGAGTGGCAAGGCGGCTGCGATCGCTCGGCTGAAGGAGATGCAGAGCTCGCTCGCGGAATTCGCCGGCATGAGCCGCGGGGTGGGGATCAACCGCGTGCCAAGGATTGTCTGTGACGTGCTGCGCAAGCTCGATGAGCAGGGGTTTCTCGAGAAGAATCTCATGGTCATCGGGACGAACGCGATGTATGCCTACGAGGCGGCGGGGGGCGTGGTATTTGAATCGGGGCTGATGGGCACCACCGATGTTGATTTCCTGTGGGATGCCAGATCATCGATGAATTTGGCATGGGCAGACGAGGAGGTGAGCGAGTTCAGAGTGCTCGCGGTGTTGAAGAAGGTGGACCGCTCGTTCGAGAAGGTTGGCGAAAATGGGTTTCGTGCGGTGAATGGGCAGGGCTTTTTCGTCGATCTGGTCAAACAAGCGCCCAATCCGCCGTGGAAAGCCGAAAAAGACAGCATTGCACCATCGGATCTGCGCCCTTCCTGGATAGGCGAGATGAAGTGGCTGCTCTCGAGCATGAAATTTCGTGCGACCGTCACAGGACAGGATGGGATGCCTGCTCCCATGGTTGCACCCGATCCGAGGGCATTTGCCATTCACAAATGTTGGCTGAGTCAACAGGACGATCGTGATCCCCGGAAAAAGAGGCGGGATATGCTTCAGGCGCAGGCGACTCTTCATCTCGTGCGGGACAAGTTCCCGCATCTGAAGATGGGGGCCGACATTGAGCGTCTGTTCCCGAAGGCCGTGCTCGATGTGGTGGCCGCTCCCCTTGGGCTCGATCGAGGGTCGGATATCGAAGATGAAGAGAATCAGCAGGACATCGATTTCGGACGGTAGCGTCGCCGCTGCCCTGCGCCGGGCCCGGCCGGCGGAGGAGAGGGGAGAGGCACCCATTCTCTTCTGTGCTAGGAGATCGGTATGAGCGAGATGAAGCGGCTGCGGTTGGCGGATCTCAACGATGAGCAGTTCGAGTGCCTGCGCGACCACAGCCGGCGCGCGGAAGCCCACCGGATGCTCGATGACCTCGAGGCTCGGTGCGGGTACGACGCGGAGAGACTTCGCGCGACGCTCCCGCCGCGCGGCGCGTTCCGGGAGATCGTCGAGTCCTACACCTTCATGTCCGAGGTCGATACCGGCGGAAATTGCACGGCGGTGCGTATCCCCTGTGCTCATGCCACGTATCTTCTCATCACCGATTTGATTGACCCTGTCGTGCCGAAAGATGACGCGGAAGTGGTGCTCGTCGGACGGTACCGGGATGGCGACAATGAGCCGGTGGACATCACGCGCGATCTGCCGGCGAGCGGCGTTGGGCCTCGCGAGGTGCGCACGAGCGAATTGCAGCATGTGATCGATATCGCGATCGGATTCAGTGCCGATCGGGCGCGGCCGGATGTGAACGAGTCCACGTCCCCCGGTGGGACCACTCTGGCCCCGGGTCCTTATTGCGTCGAGCCGGATCAGGCATCCCAGGGCTGTCAGCTCGCCATCGTCGCCGCCGACGGGTCCGTGCTCGCCCGCACGCCCGAATGCTCCGAGTTCGGAGCACCCGAGCAGGAGCAGGACTGGCGCAATGCCGCGCAGCTCGCGGCGGGATGGACACTTCGTGAGGCGCTCGAGAAGATCGAGACCTTCGATCGGCAATTGGACGAAGGCCAGGTGGTTCCGACCGCGGCGCACTATAACGAAGTGGTCGCCATGGCGACCTCGGCGCTGACGCGAATGAGAGCTCTGGAAGCGGAGGTCCTCGCGCGCCATCGCGAGGCGGCGGGGAGCCGCCAGGCGCGGCCGTCAGTGACGGAGCCGAGCAACGAGCAGGACGACGAACAGGGCGTCACGGACGACTGTGATCAGGGGCGGTAGGGTGCGGTCGCGCTCGTCCGCGGCTATGAGGCTTGACGCTGTCGGAATGCTCGCTGGCGCTCGGCAGTGGTCTTGGCCCGACCACTGCGGGGACGTCCGGGCGGCGCGGCGGGCCGCGCCCAGGGCGCGCCGCGAATACTCTCGCGCGCCACCACGTCAAAGAGTCCATAGGCGAGCGCCGCGAGCGCTTGGCGCGCCGCCGGTTTCTCTTCCCCGGCCGGAACCGTCACGACGACATCGCCACAATACCCGGGCTGCACGCAAATGTCGTATTCGCCTCCCGTCCGTACGAAGACCCGCCGACGGACCCAGTCTCCGGAGGCGCGGCACGGCACGCCGGCCGCGGCACAGAGCGCGTGGAGCCGGTAGAGCTTCGTGCGCGCACGTCCGGGCGCAATTTCATAGCGGGCCGGCGGGAAAAAGATGGGTGTAGCCATAATTAGCGTTATGCTAACGGATATTGTGAATTCTGCCAAGAGGGGACTTCGATGAATACCGAGCGCTCGGACTTTCATAGCCTGCTCGCCACGTGCGGCGAGGTCGCGCGCGCATTCCCGGAGGGGGTGGTCTTCATCGGTGGTATCGCGGTGTATCTGCACGCGATCAACACGGCTAGCGCTGCTGCGTTCGCGGAGGCGACGCACGATGCCGATTTTCTGATTTCACTCGCCGATATGGCCGATCTTCGAGATGTCGAGGAAGTCACGTCCAACCGGCGTTTGAACAAGCATCAAATGGTCAAGAATAACTTCGCGTTCGACATCTATACCGAGCGCCAGTCAGCGCTCCTCGTGCCCTATGATGAGGTGGCGGCCCACGCGCAGAAATACGGTGAGATTCGTGTAGGCTGCATCGAGCACTTGACGGTTTTGAAACTCGAGGCGTTCGCGGATCGTCAGGGGAGCCGCAAGGGAGAGAAGGATGCCATGGACTTGCTGCGACTTGCGCAAGTGTCCGCTGCGAGACGGGGTGGCTTTCGGATCGATGTCGCGCTTCCCTTTTTGCGCGACGCGCACATGACGCTTCTCGACAAGGTCGCGCGCGGCCCGTTTGCGACCGGGCTCGCGCGGGGCAATGCGCGTCAGGCGAAGCAAATTCGAACTCGTTTCGAGCGAATTGCCACCGATCTGAAGACCGCCTATCGGAACCTTGGATCTCAAAACACCCATGTCCATGAGATGCAAGCGCCGGATGAGGAGCAGGACGACGGGAAGGACTCGGGGCGGTAACGCCCGAGCGAATGGGGCGCGTACCATCTAAATCGCAGGGGGCGGCTCAGTGAATACCGCAGAACTCGACATTCTGACCTAGGTGGCCGCGGAGAACCGGCCACTATCGAACTTGATTGCCATGGACACCCGAGCCGCCAATGCGTGGATACGGGCACACGGAGGCAGCGCGCGGCACATCGATATGTACTGCCGCCTCGTGAACACGCTGCGCTACAAACTGTTCGATTATCTGCCGGCCATGCCGGCCAATGTCACACGGCTGGATGACACGAGGCGGCTTCCGCGGCCTCGATGAGGCGTTGACCCACTGCGTGGGGGCACCGGCTGCGCCGGCCTTGCAGCCTGCAGGGCTTGCCGTCCGCAGGACCTGCGCCCTGCAAGGGGCCCGGGCAGGGGAGAAGACGGGAGAGGCACCCATTCCCTTCTGTGCCAGGAGACCCGTATGAGTATCGACAACGTTCAGGCGCGCGCCGAGGACGGGCGCATCGAGGTTGGGCTGTTCGAGGGCGAGGAGTGCCGCGAGGTCATTGCGCTTCGTGCGCCCGAGGCATTTGAGCTTCGTGATTCCTTGAATGACGCCTTGCGCGAGGCGGGGCTGCTCGATCGCAAGACCGCGGCCAGTGAGCAACACGCCGTTGAGCTTCTCGAGGTCGCGCGGGATGTGGTCTGTGCGCGGATCGAGACCGCGGACCCGGTTCGCTTCTATGAGCGTATGAGCATGGTCGCGGAGCGCGCGATGAAGGCGGTGGAGACGGTCGATCATGCGCCCGGGCGGCGGCTGTTGCCTGCGGAACGCGAAGCCCTCGCGGCGCGCCCGTGGCCGGAGGGGGCTCGGGGGGCGCAAGAGTGCCCCGATCCCCGTATGGCGCGCTCTGCGCGGCTTCTCACGCGGCAGCTTGTGGAGTCCCTCGATGCACTTGGTTTCGGCCATGAGGATCGTGAGGTCAGCGGCGCGGATGCGGTGGCCCTGCTCGGGGAGCACCTGCCGGCGCTGCGCGCGGCACTCAGCGAGCCGGCGCAAACCGAAGATTACGACGCGCATCTCTCACAACAGGAGCAGGACCACTATCGACAGCTCGATGGAGAGGAACGGGATCGCGAGGATGCGTATGCAGGCGATGAGGAGGACCTCGGGCGATGAGCAAGAAACTGACATACGCCGAACTCGATGCCGAGCGCTCGCGGCTCGCGAAGTCCGAAGGACTTCTCAGCATCGCCCTTAATTTGACGCTCCACGGCAAACCGGATGCGACGGAGCAGGTGAGTCACGAAGGGGACCGGTGGAAGTTGCAGCTCTATGGCGCGCGGCGGGCCGATGGCGGACTCGTGGTTGAGACGTTCTACCATCCAGGGCAGTCCCCACACTCCGCAGTCCATTATCTCGATGATCTCACGCGGATTCCGGCGCGCTTGTCCGATGGGGGAATGAAGTATACGGAAGCGTTATCCCGGCTGCGCTGCGCGCGGGATCGCATCGTGAGTGAATCCGAACGGTCGACCTATGCGCTGCGGACGGCACCCGAATCGTCTGTGCAGAAGGCCGCACAGCGGTATTCGATCTGGCTCGATGACGGGTCCGGCCTAGGCGTGAAGATGCTCGCCGACGGGCTCACGCTCGATCAGGTTGAGCGGTGGTGGAAAGAGAGCGCGAGCGGGCAGCGGAACGAGGATCGCTATGAGGGACTGCGCACGGAAGGCAGCGTCGTGCTCGTGACCGCCGCCCGCGAATGGGGGGCGGAGGACGGGCGGAGCGAGGAGGACGGCGAGCAGAGTCCTGGCGCTGGCGAGGACATGGGGAGATAGTCATATGGCAGGCAATCGACGGCACGCCGGGGGCATGGACTCGGCGATGGCGAACCTGAAAAAGATCGACGGGCAGATCGCCGCGGGCCGCGCGCGCAGCGCGGCGGAACATCCTGTGGCGCCGCTGACGAAGCGCGAGGCCATCGAGCGGTACGCGAAACTTAGAGATTCCGCTTTGGGGTTTGTGCCGAGCGTCGAGCGCGCGAGGCGACTGGCTGAAGTGGCCTCCCCGGAGGAGCTCATGGCGTTCAGCAAGGCGACGGGGCATCTGTCTTGGCCGGAGTCCTACGGCCAGACGCCATGGGAGACCGCGAGCGTGGTGGGCTTTGGGCTGCGATCCGAGGCGGAACATCCCGAGCGGACTCATTGGGCGCACGAGATGCTCGAGGCGTATCGCTTGGGCCGCCGCGCTCTGCAAGGGGAACGCGGGGTTCCCGAGGATCGCGCGGCAACGGATCGCGCGGGCGTTACGCCGAGGAAGCCGCGGCGCGATCGAGGAGAGGTTGCAATCCTCGCTGTGGCAAGACAAATCGGCCGTGAACGCCCCGATGACATCATGCTTGTGTTGGCGGAGGATCAATCTTTCGGGTCTCCAGCAAATTCTTGTGGGTAAGCCCCTTTTGCGCTCCATGACCAGCGCACGCGAAGATCGCAAATGAATGTGGGCTGAATCTTGGAGAACACCAATGGGGTGTCTCGGCCTGACCCTGCCGGCGCAAGACGAATTCGCCCCCGGGATGGTATCGCCGCGCCTACTCCAGCGACTCGGAGTCGCTGCTTCCTTCAAGACGTTTGCGCAGCGCAGTAAGGATTTGATGCGTCGTCCGCAGTTCGGATGGGTTTAGTCCGTCCGCGAGTGCGTTCGCCCAGGGAACCTCCACAAGCATGGCATCGCTATACGCCTTGCGGCCCGCGTCCGTCAGAACGACGAGTTGAGCGCGCCGGTGGTGGGGATTGGTCTGGAATTCAAGCAAGCTGTCCCGCACGAGATCGTTCACGATCCGTTGGATGTTCTGACGGTTGGCGCCCATGTCGCGGGCCAACCAGGCTACCGGTTGCGCGCGTTCCGCTGCGACGATCGTCCCCAGTACCTGCCACCTGGCGCTGGTCAGACCCATGTCCGCGACAAGCCGATCGCCGGCCGTGAGCATGCGATTGTTCAGACGAAAGAGTTCAAGAACGATGTCGGTCAAGGCTGCGCCGGCCGGCGTGTGCTTCGATGGTCTCATGGGTCCTATATTGCCACATTGACACCGTGTTGTCATTCCTATAGGATTAGCGCTTCGTGATGTCATTTCGACATGATGCGATCATTGGAGGAAGTGCCAATCGTGCCCAAGCTCATCCACCGCATTGCCGGTACCGTCGCGCCGCTGTGCATCGCAACCTTCTTTCTGTCGACGATCTTGTTCGAACTCCTCGGCACGCACGCCTCGGTCGCTCATCTCAAGTCCCTTATCGTGACGCCGGGGCTATGGATTCTGATCCCAGCGCTCGCTGCAACCGGAGGCAGCGGGATGTTCCTTGCGAAGTCACGGCGCGGACGGCTGGTCGACGCCAAGAAGAAGCGCATGCTCATCATCGCGGCGGTCGGCCTCTTGGTTCTTGTCCCATGCGCTATCGTTCTGAGTCGATGGGCCGCTACAGGAAGCTTCGACGGGACCTTCTATCTCGTGCAGATCGTCGAGCTGTTGGCGGGTGCAACGAATCTGGCGCTCATCGGGCTCAATGTCCGCGACGGAATGCGCCTGAGCGGGAGACTGCGCGCAAACAAAGCGACCCTGCCCATGACGCATTGATTCTTGGCTCAACTTCTACTGAAGCGGAGGTACGCAACATATTCGGCGGGAATGTTCAGGTGATGGCGTCGTGCCAGTCAACATCCTGAACCTGCCGGGCTACCGCGTCGCTGATGTGCGCGAGGCCGAGCGCGAGTGCCACGTCAAGGTCGAGAGCATTATGCCCGCAGGCGCTTGCCCGGCCTGCCACGGCTCCGAGACGATTGGCCACGGCCGGGTCGAGATCTTGGTCCACGACCTGCCGGTGCACGGCAAGCAGGTCGGGGTCTACGTGGACGTCGGACGTCTGCGCTGCCAGGGCTGCGGCAAGACCTTCATGGAGACGCTGGCCGGGGTCAACGGCGCCCGGCGCATGACGCAGCGCCTAGTCAAGTGGGTCGGCGAACGATCGCTGCGCCACACCTTCACCAGCATCGCCGATGAGATCGGCGTGGCGGAAGGCACGATCCGCAACGTCTTCGCGGACCATGTGGCGGAGCTTGAACGCACGGTCAAGTTTCAGACGCCGCACTGGATGGGCATCGACGAAATCCACATCATCCGCCGGCCCCGCGCGGTGATCTCGAACCTGAAGAACAACACCGCCGTCAACATGCTGCCCGACCGCGACAAGAAAACCATCGCCCGGTATCTGGCCGGGCCTCCGGGCCCGGAGGACGTGCGATACGTGGCGATCGACATGTGGGTGCCGTACCGCGAGGCCCTGCGCGAGGTGCTGCCCGACGCCGTCGTGGTGGTCGACAAGTTTCACGTCCAACGGCTTGGCAACATGGCTCTCGACGAGTTCCGCCGGTCACTCGGCCGCGTGGATAAGGCCAACCCGGCACGCAAGAAGGCGGCTGGCGTCAAGAACGACCTGGCCCTGTTCCGCAAGCGCGAGCGTGATCTGAACGACAGGGAACGTCTGCTGCTCTCGGGCTGGCTGAACAACATGCCCGAACTGGCCAAGGCGTACCGGCTAAAGGAGTCCTAATTCGACATCTACGAGGCCGATAGCCAGGCAGAGGCCGCCGCCAGATTTTATGCCTGGGCCAAGGACGTCGGTCCGGAGCATCGCGCCGCCTTTGCGCTGGCCCTGTCGGGCTGGCAGAACTGGCAGCCGCAGATCCTCGCTTATTTCGACCACCGCATGTCACCAATGCCTTCACCGAGAGCCTGAACAGCCTCATTCGCTCGGTCAACCGGTGCGTGCGGGCGCGGCCACAGCTTCAAGGTCCTGCGCGCCCTGGTCCTGTACTCCAAGGGGACGCACCGCGTCGAGGTCAAGCGCCGGTCGTTCACTCGGCAGGACTGGAACTTGGAGACGCTCGATCGCGCAGAGCCGACCGAGTACGCGCATACCAGGATGGTGGGGCGAGCGGGGATGATGCGCACACCGCCGCCCACGGCGGCGGAGGTCGACGAGGTGAACTACGGAGTGGACATCGCTCGACTGGTGGCGATGCTGGAGTCGGGCGAGATCTGATCCTCACCCACAAAATCGGTCCGGCGACGGCCAAGGAGCACTCCGAACCTCATCCACACAATTTTGCGAAGACCCAATCTTTCTTGAGTCGCGGAAAGTTTGCCGAACCACACATGCACATTCTCTCGACTCGAGCATATATTCAGGGGCTTGCCGATTTGAAGGTCATCGAATTCGAACGGGTTTGGGGCGAGATCCTCGCCGCGTGATCAGGGATCAATCAGGAGTTCGTGAATCGTTGCGCACCGGACGTCGAGACGGAACGGGAGTCCGTGATCGACAGGGGACGATAGGTCGCGATGCTCGCAGGGACTGCGCTCGGCAGGGCTTGTGACACGGGGTGGTGGAAATTCCGGTAGGAGAAATTCCAGGTGACGACGGCACGGCAGGCCGAGGCGGAGTTCATCGCGCGCTGGGCGCGGGTTGTGCGCGGTGCCTCGGTAGCTGTGAGAAATCAGCGGGAGGTGAGTGTCCTTGCGATCGCTGTCCAGACGCAGATATTGCCGTCGCCCATGTTGGTACCGCTGATGAATATGCCGCGCGTCAACAGTGTTTTCCCACGCACTGTCGATCGCATCGAAAACGGCCGGGAGCATGGGCTTCATACCGCAACCGGCGCCCTGATGGCCGGATGCGGGTCGTAGCCGCGGAGCGCGAAGTCTCCGTACTCGAAGTCGAAGAGCGAGGTCTTCGCTGGATTGAGCCGCAGGACCGGCAGCTCGCGCGGTGCGCGTGCGAGCTGCTCGCGCGCCTGCTCGATGTGGTTTAGATAGAGGTGCGCGTCGCCGAGCGTATGGATGAACTCGCCGGGCTCGAGCCCTGTGACCTTGGCTACCATGAGGGTGAGCAGCGAGTACGAGGCGATGTTGAACGGCAGTCCCAGAAAGACATCGGCGCTGCGCTGGTAAAGCTGGCAGGATAGTCGGTCGTTGGCGACATAGAATTGGAATAGCATATGGCACGGGGGCAACTTCATGCGCTCGATGTCCGCAACGTTCCAGGCGCTAACGATCAGACGGCGTGAGTCGGGGTTGCATTTGATCTGTTCGATCACCTGGCCGATCTGATCGATATGACGGCCATCCGGCGCGGGCCAGGAGCGCCATTGATAGCCGTAAACCGGGCCGAGCTCGCCATTGTCATCTGCCCACTCATCCCAGATGGTCACCCCGTGCGCTCTCAAAGAACGGACATTGGTCTCGCCGCGCAGGAACCAGAGCAGCTCGTGGATGACGGATTTGAGGTGGATCCTTTTGGTGGTCATGAGGGGAAATCTCTGCGCGAGGTCGCAGCGCATCTGGTGACCGAAAATGCTGAGCGTGCCGGTACCGGTACGGTCATTCTTGCACACGCCGCAGGTGAGCACGTGGCGCAGCAAGCCGAGGTACTCCTGCTCCATCGAATCACCATTTCCACTCATCGCTTTTCCCC